>WBZO01000265.1_pt1 | contig 125623 bp, 93 predicted proteins | sample 5204261 | NCBI WGS metagenome assembly WBZO01 (sample SAMN12412400, study PRJNA552823) | activated sludge metagenome | isolation source: activated sludge from anammox sidestream of wastewater treatment plant... | place: USA: North Carolina | collected 2017-09 | reverse complement strand
GGAGCTGATCCGTCAGGGCAAGGTGCACGCCATCAGCTGTACGGGCGCCAACCTCGAGGAAGATCTCTTCAACCTGGTCGCCAACCAGGAGTACGTCAGCGTCGCGAACTGGCGCAACCTGTCTCCGGAGCAGGAGGCGGCGTTGAGAGATCAGGGCCTCAACCGCGTGACGGACATCTGCATCCCCGAAGCGATGGCCATGCGGCAGGTGGAGGCGCGCGTCGTGGGCGCTTGGGGGCAGGCCATGGCCAGCGGGCGGCGCGCCTTCCCCCACGAGTACCTGTACGAGCTGCTGCGCGCGGGGGTGTTCCAGGAGTCTTACCAGATCGATCCGCGGCACTCCTGGCTGCTGGCCGCGGCGGAGCGGCGGCTGCCGCTGTTCGTCCCAGGCTGGGAGGACTCCACGCTGGGCAACGTGTTCGCGGCCCGGGTGGTGCGAGGGGAGCTGTCCATCGACGTCCTGAAGACGGGCATCGAGTACATGACGGCGCTCATCGACTGGTATCGTAGCGTCAGCCGCGAGGCCCGCGCGGGGTTCTTCCAGATCGGCGGCGGCATCGCAGGGGATTTCGCGCTCTGCACCGTGCCGCTCCTCCGGCTGGATCTCGAGGACGAGGTGCCGTACTGGGGCTACTACTGTCAGGTGGGGGACAGCACCACCTCCTACGGCTCGTACAGCGGCTGCACTCCGAAGGAGAAGATCACCTGGCACAAGCTCGACGTGGACACGCCGGCTTGGATCATCGAGTCCGACGCCACCATCGTGGCGCCCTTGGTCTTCTCTTACGTGCTCGGGAGCTGGGGCGCGCCCGCCGGCGCGACGTGACGCCGGCCGCCGAGCGCCGCCGCTACCTGGGCCCGCTCGGGGGAGCCGCGGTCGGCGCGGCAGGGGCGAGCCACTCGAGCGGCCCCTGCGCCAAGCTGCCGAGATCCGGATCGCCCCCGAGGGCGATCAGCACGCGTCCATCGGGGGCCAGGGCGAGCGGGCGCTGGCTCACTGCCCCGAGCACCTGACCCGTCGCTACGTCGACTACCCAAGGCTCCACCAGCGCCAGGCCGGCGCTCAGCAGCTCCTCGGGGATCCGCGGGAGCTCTTCGGCGAGCACGCGCTCGGCGCCGCGCGGCAGCGTCCGGAGGCTGAGCATCGTGCCCTGCCGCAGCAGCGCTGCGTCGTCCGAGAGCGCCACCACCATGGCCTCCCGCTCGAGCCGCACCACCTCGCCGCTCTCCAAGGAGACGATGAGCGACTCTTGGCCTGCGAGCACGGGCACCCACGGGCTGGACGAGAGCGTTGCCTGAGCGTCGCTCGGGGCGGCGCCCAGGGTGGCGCCGAGCGGTGCGCGGAGCCCGGGCCCGAGCAGCTCCAGCTCCAGCCGGCGGCGCCGCGTGCGCGGCTCGACCGTGCTGCAGGTCGCGAGCAGGCGCTGCCGCGCCGCGTCCGCGTGGAGGACGCGCGCCCCGCAGCTTGCCGGCGAAAGCTCCTGCTCGCTGCCGTCCGCGGCGCGCAGCGCGAGCTGTCCGTCCGATCCGCGCACCACCAGCACCGCGCCCAGCGCGGTGACGAGCCCGGGCGCCGCGAGCGACGGGCCACCGCTGCTGGCGCTCACGCGCAGCGTGCTGACGTCACCGCGCTGCGGCCAGGTGGCGAAGGTGGCGGGGCTCGTGGGGCATGCGGGGCGCGGCTGCCGTCGCTCGGGGACGGGCCACTCGAGCGCGCCGTCACCGTCGCTGTCGGCCTCCACGACCTCCAGCGTCACCCAGCGGCCATCCGCGCTGGGCGACGCGCGCCAGAGCAGCCCGGGCCCGTGCTCCAGCGTGAGCTCCGCGCCGCTCGCCAGCGTCCGCACCACGGCGCGTGAAGGCGCGCCGCGCAGGTAGACCAGGTGCTGTCCGAGCCGATCGAAGGCGAAGGAGCGGTGCCCTCGAAAGGGCGAGGCGTCGTCGCGCAGGTCGGCGTCGAGCGGAGCCTGCGCGCCGGTGTGGGCGTCACGCAGCGTGGCGCGACCCTGCGTCAGGACGATCAGCCAGCGCCCGGTGGGATCGTGCGCCAGCACGGCGTCCACGCGCTCACCGGGGGCGTCCCCGACGTGGAGCCACGCCGCCTCCGGGGGGCCAGCGCTGGGCCCGGCGTCCTCGGCTGCCGCGGGCGCCTGACAGAGCAGCAGCCAGCCCCCGTCCGGGCTCACCGGCCCGAGCTGGAGGGGGCCCGCGTGCCCGAGGGGGCCGAGGCTCCGCGGCGCTCGCGGCAGCGGGCGTGGGGCGGCGGAGCTGGCGCTGGGCGGGGCGGACGCCGCGGAGGCGCTCGTGGGCGGTGCTCCCGGCTTGGGGGGTGGGGCGCGCGTCGCGCTCGGGGGCCGCACGCCCGAGGCCGTACAGCCCAGCACGACGAGGCCGAGCGAGCCGAGCACGCGGTGTCGCATCGATCCCAGCATAGGGCGGCTCGATCTCGAGCCCAAGCTGAAGCAGGCTGAGGGGTATCATGAACCGGACGTGTGCGGCGATGCTGCTGGCGGCGGCCAGCGTGGCGGGGTGCGGGACGAAGGACGCGGTCAGCCTGTCGGCGCGCGTGGAGGAGGTCACGCTGAAGCTCGAGCAGGCGGCGCTCGGTAGCCAGCTCAGCGGCGGCTTTCGGGTCGAGGTGTCGCTGGGTGAGTACGCCAGCCGGCCGGCGACCGCGCGCTTCGAGACCTTCGAGCTGCTGCTGTCCGATGGGAGCTCGCTCGGGCCCCTGACGCCCGAGCCGCCCACGGGCGACGTGAGCTTGTCGCCAGGGGAGTCGCGCCGCCTCGACTACTCCTTCGTGCACCGGACGCTGCTCGAGGCCGCCACCGTGACCGCGCTGTGCGCCGGTGGAGCGCGCGTGGCGGGGGTGATGCTCGACGGCGCGGACGGCGACAAGCCCACCTCCTTCCGAGGCGGCTTCGTGGTGCCCTCGGGCTGCTGAGCGCCGGCGCGCCCGCGGCGGCCTCAGAGGCGCTCGAGCAGCGGCGCGGCGCGCTCCCGACGACGCTGGGGCTCCGCCTCCAGCAGCGCGGCGCAGAGCTCATCCAGCGCGCGCGGTGCGTCAGGCAAGACGAGGCTGAGCCGCGGCGCGCTGACGGTGCGCTTGCGCACGAAGACCTCTTGCCCGCCGCCGACGAAGGGCAGGCTGCCCGTGAGCGCTTCGAAGATCAGCACGCCCACCGAGTACCAGTCGCTCTCGGGGCCCGCGTCCGCGTCGTTGAATTGCTCCGGCGCCATGTACGCCGGAGAGCCCACCGCTTCTCCGCCCTCCTCCGTCGTGGCGGAGAGCCCGAAATCCAAGAGGACGACCCGGCCGCCGGGCGTGACACGCACGTTGGCGGGCCTGACGTCCCGGTGCACGACCCCGCGCGCGTGCAGGGCGCCGAGCCCCGCGAAGACCTGGGGCAGCGCGAGCTGCAGGCGCTTCAGCCCAGCTTCGGACGGCGGGATGAAGCTCGAGCTCTCCGCCTCGCTGGGCTCTTGCCCAAAGACCATGGGAAGCCGCCTCGGCGGACGCTGGGAGCCCGGGCCAAGCTCCAGATCCGCCCGCACGTAGCGCACGAAGTCCACGCCCTCCACCCGCTCCATGACGAGGAAGACGTCACCGTCGTCCTCGCCCAGCTCGTGCAGGCGCACGACGTTGCGGTGCTCGACCCCGCTGAGGAGCTGCAGCTCTCGCTCGAGCTGGGCGCGCGCGCTGCCGGCCACGCCGCTGAGCAGCTTGATGGCGACGGGGACGTCATGGCGACGATCACGCGCGGCATAGACCACGCCGAAGGCGCCAGCGCCGAGCCGACGCTCCACCCGGTAGCGGGCATCGTCGCCGAGGACGGTGGGTTCATTGGGCGTCAGCATGAACGAGCGCGAAAATGTGCCGTTTTCGACGCCTCGCGTCAACGTCCTCAGCGCTGAAAATCATAGAGGGAGCCGAGCCCGAGCAGCCCGGTCAGCGCGTCGAGCGCGCTCCGCGTCTCCTCCAACAGCAGAGGATCTGCCAAATCTGCGAGGCTGAGCCGCTCGCGGTAGTGGCGCTCCACCCACGCCTCGAGCTGGGCGAGCCGCGCGGGCGTGAGGGTGACGTCCGCACCGAGCGCTGCGCTCTCGGCGTCGCTCAGCTCCACCCGCAGCCGCAGGCAGGCGGGGCCCCCGCCGTTGTTCATGGAGGCGTTCAGATCCAGATAGTGGATTGCAGCGACCACGCCTTCGTCCACCAGGCGCTGGAGGTACGCGGCGGCGCGCGGCGCCTGCTGGCTCTCCGAGGGCGCGATGAGGTGTCGCGTGCCGTCGCCGCCGCTGACGAGCTGAGAGTTGAAGGGGTAGGCGGCGACCGCCTCCGCGACAGGCAGCGCGCTCTCGGCGGCCCAGACCACCTCGAGCCCCGCACCGAGGCGCTGACGGAGCTCGGTGAGCAGGGCGTCTGGCGCCTCGAAGGCCAGCTCGTGCAGCAGCAGCCAGCGGCGGTGGCCCACGGCGAGCACGTCCGTGTGAAAGCCGCCTGCGTCGATGCCGCGGGCGGCTTGCTGCCAAGGGAGCACCAGCGCCTCCGGGAGCGCCAGCAGGCGAGCCGCCGCCAGCGAGGCCTCCTCCGTCTGGCGAGCGGGGTAGCGCTGGGGACCAGCGCCGGGGGTCGTGCCCCACGCGCGCCGACCCCAGCCGAACACGTGGACGGTGCCCTGCTCGGTGACCAGCCGCGTGTGGTTGGCGGCGCCCTCGTCGGCGAAGTGGCTCCCGGGGGGGAGCGGCTCATGGACGCAATAGCGGGCCTCGTCCGCGAAGACGCGGCGCAGCACGCGCGTGGTGAGCGGCGCCTCGAGGCTGCGATGGAACATCGCCGACAGGTTGGCGGGCAAGAGGTGCACGCGGCCGTCGAGGGTGTCGCTGGAGGGCGCGACGGTCGCCGCGTTCGCGGTCCACATGGCCGACGCGCTGGAGACGAGCCGCAGCAAGTGTCCGTCGCCCTGCGCCGCGCGCGCGAGCACCTCTGCGTCCGTGCCGCAGAGCCCGAGCGCGCGCAGCGACGGCAGGTGGGGGCGCTCGTGGGGGGGCAGCACCGCTTGCGGTACGCCGAGCTCCATCAGGCGCCGCATCTTGCCGAGCCCCTGCAGCGCGGCGGCGCGGGGGCTGGCCACCTGCCCTCGGTGGCGCTCGCTCGCGACGTTGCCCGGCGAGAGCCCCGCGTAGTGGTGCGTCGGCCCCGTCAGCCCGTCGAAATTCCACTCGGCCATGGTGTCGCCATGCTCGCCCGGCTGGGAAAAACAGGGAAGGCGCGAGGGCACCCTGGTGCGTGGGTCGCCAAGCGGGGGCGGCTCGGCCTAAGCTGCGGCGCGCCGCCCGCGGCGCGTGCCCTTTCTCGAGCCCAAGCCTGACGATGAGCCCCCAAGAGACGAGGCGCCTCTACTGGACGGACCCTAGCCTGCTCACGTTCGAGGCGCGGGTCGTGGCCCATGGCCAAGACGGAGAGCGGCGCAGCGTGGCGCTCGAGGAGACCGCGTTCTATCCGGAGTCCGGGGGCCAGATGGCCGATCATGGTGCGCTCGGCGGCGCGCGTGTCGTCGACGTGCAGCTCGGCGCGGGCGGGGTCATTTGGCACACGCTCGAGGGTGAGCTGCCGCCCGTCGGGGAGCCAGTGACGGGGAGCATCGAGCCGCGACGGCGGTGGCGGCATCGCGCCGAGCACACGGCGCAGCACCTGCTCTCCGCCGCGCTGCTGGAGCTGGCGGGCGCCGAGACGCGCTCGTCCCGGCTCGGGGAGACCCAGTGCACCGTGGACGTCGCGAGCGCGGAGCTGTCCACTGAGCTGCTGGACGCGGTGAGCGAGCGGGTCAATCAGCTCATCGAGGAGGATCTGCCGGTGCGGCAGTGGTTCCCCTCGCCGGAGGAGCTGGCGCGGCTCCCGCTGCGCCGCGAGGCGAAGGTGACGGGGCGCGTGCGCGTCGTCGCCCTCGGTGACTACGACGTCTCGCCCTGTGGCGGCACGCACTGCACGCACACCGCGCAGGCGGGGCTCGTGCAGATCCAGGGCGTGGAGCGCTACAAGGGCGGCAGCCGGATCGGCTTCGCGGCGGGCGCGCCGGCGCGGCGGCTGCTGGCGGCGGAGTCTCGGGTGCTGCACCGGCTCGGGCGAGCGCTCTCCACCCCACCGGAGGAGGCGTGGCTCGGCGTCGAGCGCCTCGAGCACCAGCTCCACGAGCTGCGCGAGCGCTACGGCGCGCTGCAGCTGAGCTACGCGGAGCGTGAAGCGGAGCGGCTGCTCGCGCGCGCGCGAGCAGCCGGGCAGTCGACGATCATCGCCAGCGTCGAGGGGGCGGGGCCGGAGCTGCTGCGCGCCCTCGGGGCTCGCCTCACGGCGGCGCCCGGCGTGCTGGCGCTGCTCGCCGCTCCCTCGCCCGAGGGCTGCGCCGCGCTCGTGACGCGCTCGGCCGACGTCGACTTCGACTGCGGCGCCTACCTGAAGCGCCTCTCGGCGCAGCTCGGCGGGCGTGGCGGCGGTCGCCCCGAGCGCGCGGAGGGGCGCCTCCCGCCGGGGACGGACTGGGAGCAGGTGGCGCGCGGCGTCACGCCATGAGCGCGCCCGGCGCGCGTCGGCGCGGGTGAGCCAGGAGCTGTTCCAGTTGCTCCAGCGTGGAACTCACGGCGCGGCGGCGGTGGCCGTCGAGGCGCCCACGTCCGGCGCAGCCGCCTCTTGGCGTGAACCCTGCTAAGGGAGACCAACCCTAACGTCAGGAGCGACCCTTCGTGAGAACTTCCTCCCTCGCCGCCGCCAGCCTCATGGCCCTCGCGCTCGCCTGCGCGCCGGACAAGGAGCACGCCGCGCACGCCGGGCATGAGCCCGTAGCCCCCGGGGCAGTCCCCGCGGCGCAGGCACCCGCCGGCAACGTCGTGCAGCAAGAGATGGTGATGCTCACCCAGACCCTCCAGAACGCCGTGCGCGCCATCGGCCTGGGCAACGTCACCAGCATCGAGCACGACATCCACCGCCTGCACGGCGCCAAGGAGGCCACGGACGCCGCCGTGCGCAGCGGCAGCTACCAGCTCAAGAAGAACCCGGACAAGGTGGCGCGCTTCCAGCAGCTCGATCATGATTTCCACGAAGAGCTGGTCAAGCTCGTCATCGCCAGCCGCAAGAACGACGTGCCCGCCGCCGCGGAGGCCTTGGGGGGCATCCTGAAGGGCTGCAACGGCTGCCACTCGGAGTTCCGGCCTTAGGGCCCAGCAATGACGCGAGGGGCCCGCGCCGTGGCGCGAGCCCCTCGGGAGTGAGCCGCTGAGCCGCTAGGGCTCGAGGCTCAGGGCCTGCGCCCCGTGATGTGCGCGCGGTTGCCCGTGAAGGTCAGGTACGCGGAGTAGGCGTCGTCGTTGCCGGTGGTCTGCGTGGCGGGCACCTTGTTGGCGGCGTCCAGCGTGAGCGTGTCCACGTCCCCGTCCGTTCCGGTCACGTCCGGCTGCTGCGGGGTGATGGCCACGACGTTGAGGATCGTGACCTTGCAGCCGCCGACCAGCGCGTCCAGCAGGGAGTTGCAGCCCGGCCCCACGGGGTTGCCGGCTCCGCAGTAGGTGTACTTTCGCGATCCGCTGGTCGCCCTGCACGCAGTGGTGCCGGTCGTGAGGGCTTCGGGCAGCGGGATCTGCGCCAGGGACTCCACCGTGACGTCGCCACACAGACCCTGGTTGGCGGCGGTGGCCGACAGCGTCTGCGCGACCACGAGACCTGCCGCCAGGCTACCTGGAGGAGGCGCCGGGCGGTTGGGCGCTGGGTTGCCGTTGATGGTGGCGCTGATCTTGGTGTTGCGCATGGCCAGCTTGGCCGGGCTCCCGGACAGCAGCAAGGACAGCGTGACGGTGCCGGGGCCGGCCGTGAGCGCACGGGCGGCGAGCCTCCCGTTCGGGATGATACCGAGCGGCAGCCCCTGGGCGCTCACCGTGGAGGGGTCCACCAAGAACCACCAGTCGAGCGGGTTGCCCGCCGCAGGCCAGGTGCCCTTGGCGGGATCCGGTGCGCCCGTCATGATGCCGAGCTCCAGGCTAGGATCCGCGGTGCCCGTGAGGTCATCCAGGCCGAGCGCCTGCACCAGGATGTTGGTGCTGCCGTCCGCGATGCCGTCTTGCAGCGGCGGGTTGAGCTGGCCGAGCGCGGTGCTGCTGATGGCCTGGCCGAGGCGATTGGTCGTGGAGGAGCAGAAGGCCGGCCGGTTGCCGCCCTTGATGTCCAGATCCGTGAGGCGGAAGATGGGCTCGTACTTGCAGTCCGAGTCACAGCCGTCGAGGCGGCTGGTGTTGCCGTCGTCGCACTGCTCCCCGGTGTCGAGCGTGCCGTTGCCGCACGCCGCCGCCGCGATGGTCTTGCACTGCGCGTCGCAGGTGGCGGTGTTGGGCGGCTCGCACTCCTCCGGCGCGGTGACCCGGCCGTCCCCGCAGCGGTTGGGCTCGCAGACGCCGTTGTTGCAGGCCCCGGCGCCGTTCTGGCATGCGGTGCCGTTGGAGACGTTGCCGCCCGGCGTGCAGGTGTGGGTGGTGTTGCTGCAGGTGCCGGGGTTGACGCAGGCCGAGGCGCTGCTGGAGCAGTTGCGGGTAGCGTCCGTGGCGAGGCAGGTGAAGCGGCAGTTGGGCTCGCAGCCGTCGTTCGCCGTGGCGTTGCCGTCATCGCACTCCTCGCCGCCCTCGAGGGTGCCGTTCCCGCAGGAGGCGTGGGCGCACACGCCGTTGTTGCAGGTCCCGGCGCCGTTGTCGCACGCGGTGCCGTTGGAGACGTTGCCGCCCGGGGTGCAGGTGTGGGTGGTGCTGCTGCAGGTGCCGGGGTTGACGCAGGCCGAGGCGCTGCTGGAGCAGTTGCGGGTGGTGTCCGTGGCGAGGCAGGTGAAGCGGCAGTTGGGCTCGCAGCCGTCGTCGGGCGTGAGGTTGCCGTCGTCGCACTCCTCCGTGCCCTCCTTGCGGCCGTCACCGCAGGTGATGGCCTCGCAGCTCCCGCTCTGACAGGTGCCAGCGCCGTTGTTACACGCGGTGCCGTCGGTGACGTTGCCGCCCGGGGTGCAGGTGTGGGTCGTGTCGTCGCAGGTGCCAGCGTTGACGCAGGCCGCTGCGCTGCCCGAGCAGTCGCGCGCGGTGTCCGTGGAGAGGCAGGAGAAGTGGCAGTCTGCCTCGCAGCCGTCGCCGGGGGTGGCGTTGCCGTCATCGCACTCCTCGCCGCCCTGCACCATGCCGTCGCCGCAGGAGGCCAGGACGCAGCCGCCGTTCTTGCAGACCTCGCCGTTGTCTCCGCAGCTCTCGCCGTCACCCAGCGCCGTGCCGGCTTGGCAGGTGTGGGTGGTCTCGTCGCAGGTCTCGACCCCGTTGCAGGCGTCCTTGTCGTCGCAGGTGCGCCCCTGGTTGGCGGCGGTACACGAGAACGAGCAGTTGGAGTCGCAGCCGTCGCCGTTGACGGTGTTGCCGTCGTCGCACTGCTCCGTGCCCTCCACTATGCTGTTGCCGCACTCGGCGGTGCCACCGTCTCCGCCGGCGTCACCGCCAGAGCCAGCGTCACCGCCGCCGGAGCCGCCGCTCCCGGAGGAGCCGCTGGAGCCGGCAGTGCCGCTGGAGCCGGCAGTGCCGCTGCTGCCGGCCTTGCCGTCGCCGCTGTCGCCATCGTCACTGCCGCACGCGGTGAGTAGGGTGCTGCCCACGAGCATCACGCCACTGACCAAGCTCAAAGTACGCCAACGCATCTTGCTCATTGTGACCACCTCTCCAAGTGAGACCAGGTGGCCTGAGCGTAGCCCAGTTTGCGTGGGAGAGCGTGGGTTCCATGGGCGAGAGCCGCACGACGCAGCACGACGCGCTCATGACGCGGTGTGCGAAGCCCACCCTGAGTACAGGCGCGGTGGAGGCTTTCAGTTAGAGCGGCACCTGGCCGCCCTGCGCCGCGATGATGCGGTCGAGCTGGCTGGGGCTGAAGCCCACGAGCAGGCGTCCGCCAAAATCAATGATGGGGATGCTGGCGCCGCCCATCTTGGCGCGCTCGAGCTTCTTTTGTAGCTCGGTGGCCACCGCGTCGCTGGTCTCGATGTCGCGATAGCTGACGGTGACGCCGCGCTGCTTCAGGTACTCGGCGGCGTCGTGGCAGGGCTTGCACCACGAGGCGCCGTACACGATGGCGTAGAGCTTCTTCGGGCCGGCCTTCTCGGGCGGCGTGGGCGCCGAGGGCTGGGCGCTGGCCGGCGCCGCCGAGGCCGAGGCGCTCGCGCTCGGAGCGAGCGCCTCGAGGCGAGCCTTGCGACGCTCCGCGCCGAGCTCGTCCCAGCCGCTGCGCGACAGCGTGGTCACCGGGTACGTTCCGTCGGCAGCCTTCTTTCGCAGGTCCGCCACGTACACGAGCGCGCCCGTCCCGGCCTCCCGCGTGGTGTCCACCACGCGCACCTGGGCGCGGTGGGCTTCAGGGACGTCGAGCGTCCTCTGCACGACGTGGAAGTCGCCCCGCTCATCCACGTACGTGAGGAGCAGGCTCGGGCTGTCGTCCTTCAAGGTGAGCGCCGGGAGCTCCGTGGAGACCGGCGTGGGCGCAGCCGGTCCGGCGTCCCGCTCTTGCTGGCAGCCGGCGAGCCCGACGAGCGCGGCGAGCAGCCAGCCCCGAGCGCCCAGCCTCACGACGGCACCTCACCCGCTGCCGCGAGCTGCTCCGATAGGCTCATCCACTCCGCCATGCGTTCCTCGACCTGCTGGCTCAGCGCCTGCTCCTTCTTAGCCCAGACGTGCGCCTGCTCCCAGTCGGCCCCGACCTCGGCCAGCCGCGCCCGCAGCGCTGCCAGCTCGGCCTCGCTGCGGGCCAGGCTCTCCTCGAGCTGCTCCAGGCGCTTTCGCTTGCGCGCGAGCGCCTTGGCCAGCTCCCGCTGCTGCTCCGCGCTCGGCGCCGGAGTGGTCCGCGCGCGTGTGGGCGCGGCGGCGGCGGCCGGCGCGTCGAGCTCGGCGCGCGCCAGGCGCGCCTTCATGTCCATGAAGTCCTTGAACCCTCCCTCGTAGACGTCCACGTGCCCGGGCTCGAAGCTCACCGTGCGGGTCGTCACGGTCTCGAGGAAGCGGCGGTCATGGGACACCAGGACGACCGTCCCCTCGAACCCGGTGAGCGCCTCTTCCAAGATCTCCGCGGCGGGGATGTCCAGGTGGTTGGTGGGCTCGTCGAGGAACAAGAGGTTGCGAGGTTCGAGCAGCAGCTTGGCCAGCGCCAGCCGCGTGCGCTCGCCGCCGGAGAGGCTGCTGACGGGGCGCAGCGGGTCGTCTCCATAGAAACGAAAGCGCGCTAGGTACTGGCGAGCGGCGTCCACGTTGAGCTCCCCACGGACACCACGGATCTCCTCCACGCAGGTGGAGGTGAGGTTCAGCGAGCCCAGCTGCTGATCGAAGTAGCCCTCGCGGAGCTGGCTGCCGCGCCGCAGCTCGCCGACGTCCTCTGGGTGCGACTGCCCTGCGAGCTGCTTGAGCAGCGTGCTCTTGCCCGAGCCGTTGGGTCCGACGATCCCGACGCGATCCCCGCGTCGCACCAGCAGCTCGACGCCGTGGTAGAGCTGGCGCCCTCCGCGGCTGGCGCCGAGCGCTTTGGCGTCCAGCACCAGATCTCCGCTGCGCGGCGCCTCCACGAAGCGGAAGGCCACCCGCTCGGCGCGCGCCCAGACGTCCTCCGGGCCGCTGAGGCGGTCGAGCTTGTCTAGCATCTTGCGGCGTGACTGCGCCTGCTTGGTCTTCTGCCCGGCGAGGTTACGACGGATGAAGTCCTCCGTCTTGGCGATGAAGCTGGCCTGCTCCTCGGCCGCCCGGCGCTCACGCTCCAGGTCCGCCGCGCGCGCCTCGTAGTACTGACTGTAGGGGAGCGGGTAGATCCGCAGCGCGCTGCGCCCCAGCTCCAGGGTGCTGGGGCAGGTGGCGTCGAGGAACGCGCGGTCGTGCGAGACGAGGAGCACGGCGCTGCGGAGCCCGGTCAGGTAGGTCTCCAGCCAGCGGATGGTCTCCAGATCCAAGTGGTTGGTGGGCTCGTCCAGCAGCAGCAGGTCGGGCTCCTGCGCGAGCACGACGCCGAGCTGCACCCGGCCGCGCTCGCCTCCGGACAGCGACGCGATCTGGCGGTCGAGCGCCGCGCCGCTGAAGCCCAGCTTGCCGGCGATGGTCTCCACGCGCCGCTCGAGCTGGTCGGCGCCGGAGTGCGCGTAGGCCTCCTGCGCGGCGGCCAGCGCCTCGAGCGCCGCCTCGGTGCCGCTGGCCGCGCCCTCCTCCGCCCGCCGCAGCGTGCGGCGCAGCTCCAGCAGGTGACCGAAGCCGGAGAGCAGCGTCTCCAGCACCGTCCCCTCGGCCACGAGCTCGTGGCTCTGTCGGTAGTAGCCGAGGCTGCGCTCCTTCTGGAGCAGGGCGCTGCCCTTGTCGGGCGCGAGCTCCCCGGCGATGAGGCGCAGCAGCGTGCTCTTGCCGGCGCCGTTGGGCGCCACGAGGGCGACCCTCTCGCCCGCCTCCACGCGGAAGCTGACGTCATCGAAGAGCGGCGGCTCGGTGTAACCGAACGAGAGATGAGCGACGTCCAGCAGTGCCACGGGCGCCTCACCGCTGCAGCGTGAACTCGTAGCGGTGCCGGTAGGCGTCGACGTGCAGCGTGGCGCCGTCGAGCCGCAGCCGCTCCGGGCTGGATTGGATCTGGACGCCTCCCACGGGTCGCCCGGTCCTCCTGGACAGCACCGTCAGCCGGTGCGCCTCGGAGGTGAAGCCGTAGCCCGTGACGATGAGATCATCCAGGATTTCGATGGTAGAATTGCAGGTGAGCGCCGCGCTGCGCCACAGCAGGCGCCCGGAAGGGCCGTCGATGGCGCTCAGGTAGCCCTTCTTGCCGTACACCTCCTTGGCGTAGGAGCCGCCGCCGTTGCACACGTACACGACGCCGTCGCGCTCGCGCGCGAAGGTGGCGTCTTGAGTGGCGAATTCTGCCCACTGGGGGTTCGCCTTCGGCGGGTGTCGGTACGCCTCCACGTCCAGCGCCGCAGCGACCTGGCTGCCCTCGACGACGAACACGTAGCGCCCGCCGTAGATCAGCACGCGCCGCTGCCCGTCGGGGATGACGGCGTGCAGGCTCTCGCCGCCGAAGGTGCTGGGGACGTCGGGGTAGACCCCCGGGGGCAGGACGCCGCGCTTGACGGGCGCGAGCAGCACCGGCTGGCCCGGGACGATGGCGTCCCGCGCGCGGCCTGGGTCGAGTGGGCGCTGGCTGACCTGCACGAGCTTCACCGGGGAGAGCGCCTCGCCCGCGCCGAGCTTGGCCTCCCAGGGCGGCGCCTCGGGCACCGTGACCGGGCGGCTCCACAGATCCACTGGCGCGGTGGCGCTGCCAGCGCGGGCCAGGAAGGCTTGGATCCGCTCGAGCGCGGACATGATGACGACCGCGTTCGCTCCCCCTTGGCCGAGCTGCTCCCGCGCTCGCTCCAGGCCCTTGGCGTCGCGCGTCGCCGCGGCGTGCAGGGCCGCGGCGAGCCAGCACGGCTGGTCACCCCTCAGCGCGTCGCTCGACGCTGGGCCTTCGGCGAGCCGCGGGGGCGTGGGCGCCGTGAGCGGCGGCGTCACCTGGAGGATGAGATCGTGATCGTAGCTGCGGAGGTAGAGGGCGTCGCCCTTCCAGACCAAGGTCTCCGGCGTGGCGGGGATCGCCGCCTTCGCGAGGAGTTTCCCCGTCGCGAGCTCGATCACGGAGACGTGCTTCGCCTCACCGCCGGCGCCGTAGCTGGTGATGACGCGGTCGCTGCTCAGCACGAAGTTGTTGGCGTTGCCCACGAGCGGCCCCGTCTGCCAGAGCAAGGCGCCGCTCGACGCGTCGTAGGCGGCGAGGTGGCCGTTCAGCCCGCCGAGCCTGCGCGCGGAGCCCCGCTGCGAGTACTGCACGACCAGCACGTCGCCGCTGAGCGCCGCGTCGGAGACCTCGAAGCTCGGGCCCGCCGAGCGCGCGCCTCGGGCGTCGAAGACGCGCGGCTGACGCCCGGGCGCGAACACGCCGAAGCGCTCTGCGTAGAGCCCCACGTCGTAGCTCCCGCGTCGCAAGATCCCCTCGAGCTTGGCGCCGCCCAGGAAGAGCGGGACGTGCGAGGGGACGGCCGTGTCGAAGCGAAGCGGCAGCAGCGGCACCTCGAGCTGGTGCTCGGCGCGCCACGCCGCCTCGTCCGTGATGAGGTTCTTCTTGTCCGAGCCGATCTTCAGCGTGGTGGGCGGCGCGGGCCCGGCGCCGGGCGCCGGCTGATGCAGCGCCGCCTCGGCGGCCGGGGTGGCGAGCGTCACCGCGGAGAGCGCGTCCGTGCGCACCCCTGCAAGGACGGAGAGCGCGGCGCGCCGCTCCAGGGCGGCCTCGAGCAGGAGCTGGCCGGTGAGGTCCGCCGGCCGCGTGCGCACGAGCCGCTCGAGGGTGAGGATGGCCTCGTCCACGCGCCCCTCCGCGTAGGCGGTCGCGGCGCTCAGCAGCGCCGCGCCGTCCTCCGTCTGCAGGGGCGGGGGCATGCACGCGATGGGCGTAGGGGCCTTCGGTTGCTCCGTGCCCTCGCCCGTCGGCGCCCCCGCGCGTGCGCTGGGCGTCGCCCGCTCCGCGCTGCCTGCCGGGGCTCGAGGCGCTGCAGCGCCGCCGCACGCGGGGAGGGAGGAGAGCAGGACGGCGATCCCGCCGAGGCCGAAGGACCAGAGACTCAGTGGCTTCATCGTAGAGACTCCAAGGGGGGGGCGTGAGCTGCGCGCCGATCGGCTCCGTGGAGCACCGACGGCGACGGCTCGCGCGGGGGACCGGTTACTTGGTGGGCGGGACGGAGTCCCGGGGGCTGCGCAGCCGCTGCGTCATCAGCTTGCCGGTCTCGAGGAAGCCGACCATCAGGTAGACCCCGAGCAACCACACCAGCACGAACTGCGGGCGGTAGCGCTGCCCGATGTAGAGGCTGGAGCCCACCGTGAACAAGATGAGCACCAGCGTGCTCGCGTCGAGCTTCAGATCTTTGAAGGAGCGGAACTTGACGGTAGACACCATCAGGAAGCTGAGCAGGAGGGTGACGCCGAACAGCGGCAGCCCGTAGCTCCGCTCGCTGAGCAGCCCGTCGGAGGCGTGGTTGGCCACCATCAAGGAGATGAGCACGCCGGCCGCCGGTGGGGTGGGCAGCCCGATGATGTAGCGCCCTGGCTTGGTGGGGGTGCCCTCCGGGCTGGACGACAGCACGTTGAAGCGCGCCAGCCGGATGGCGGCGCAGGCCACGAACAGGAAGGAGGCTAGGACGCCGAGCAGGCCATACTGGTGCAGTACCCACTTGTACATGAGCAGGGCGGGGGCGACTCCAAAGGAGAGGACGTCCGCCAGGGAGTCGATCTGCAGGCCGAAGGCGCTCTGCGTCTTGGTGAGCCGCGCGACCCGCCCGTCCACCAGATCGAAGAACATGCTGAAGATGAGCAACACCGCTGCACGGTAAAAATCTTCGCTGGTCGGCTGATCCAGCGCCACGATGATGATGGCGTTGAACCCGCAGAAGATGCTGGCCAAGGTCAGCGCGTTGGGGAGCACGAACAGCGCCCGACGGAGGTCGAGCGAACGACGCTGCCGGGCCTTCAGCCAGTTACCACGACGGGGCTGCACGGGCGGGAGGCTACGCCATCCTTCGGGCCTTCGCCATGGCCGGCTGGCGGCGGCGCGTGGGCGTCGCGCGCTCCGCGCAATATTGGCCAGCGGCCTCACAAGCTCCTACCATGGGCGGCGCCATGCCAGCGTCACGCGTCCTTCCGCCAGAGGCTCGGGCTCCTTTGCGGGGGCTCTGGAGGCGCTGGGCGTCCGCGGGGCTCCTGCTCGGGGCCGCGCTCTCGAGCGTGGCGTGTGGCTCGGGGGCGCTCGAGCGTGAGGTCGCCAGCCTGCGCTCGGAGGTCGTGCGGCTTCAAAATACGCAAGATCGCCTCGAGGAGCGGCTCGCCATCGTCGAGAGCGGGCGCGCCGCGGCCGCCACTGCGGCGAGCGCGCCGGCGGCGCGGGTGGAGCGCCCCGCGCTCAAGGTGGTGAAGCTGGCACCAGGCGTGGCGGAGCCCGGCGCGGAAGAGCCGAGCGCCGAGGAGGCCGAGGAGCCGGAGCGCCCCGTGATCAAGGTGGATGGCAGTGGCCGCCCCGCCAAGCGTAGCTTCGAGGGCGTTCGGCCGGCGCAGGAGAGCGAGAAGAGATGACGCAGCTTCGTAGTGGATGGCTGGGCGCGCTGGCGGTGGTCTCCCTGAGCGCCACCGCTGGTGCTCAGCAGGCCGGACAACCCGCGGGCACCCCGGAGGCGCCCATCGACTCACCCGCCGGGGGGGTGTACGTGCCGCCGCCCGCGCAGGCGCCGGACCCCAACGCGGGGCTCAGCCAGAGCTCGCGCGCTCGCGGCCCCGGGGAGTCGGACACCTTCGACTTCGACCGCAGCGGCGGCGCGTCGCCGGTGCTGCGCGGCAGCGAGGGGGCCCCGGGGGTCGTCTCGCGAGCCATGCGCGTCCCCGACGTGTACACGGTCGAGCGTGGAGACACGCTGTGGGGCCTGTGCGATCGCTTCTACGGCGACCCGTACCAGTGGCCGCGCGTGTGGAGCTACAACGCGCAGCTCCAGAACCCCCACTGGATCTACCCGGGAGACGAGCTGCGCCTGCGGGGCAGCAGCGACGGCGCCTCGGAGGCCATGGCCGAGGGGCACTTCAGCGCCCCGCGCTCGCTCGTGCCGCGCCGCACCGTCTTTCTGCGTGATCAAGGCTACCTCGACGACTTCAAGCGGGACACGCTGGGCCAGGTGGTCGGCTCCCGTGAAGAGCAGGCGCTGCTCAGCGACGGCAACCGCATCTACATGTCCATCAAGGAGGGGGTGGACCTGGAAGAGGGGATGCGGTTGACCATCTTCAAGCCCGTGCGCCGCCCGGAGCGCGTGAGCGGCGCCCGCCGCCCACCCGGAGAGATCGTGAAGGTGCTGGGGACGGTGCGGATCGATCAGTGGGATGCGAAGCGGCGGATCGCGCGGGGAGAGATCATCGAGTCCATCGACGTCATCGAGCGCGGTGCCTTGCTCGGGAACGTCGGCCGCCGCTTCGACGTGGTGCCGCCTCGGAAGGCCACCAAGGACGTCTGGGCGCGCGTGCTCACCAGCCTCTACCCCAACGTGTTCGTCGCCCAGAATCAGGTCGTCTTCATCGACCGCGGGTCCGAGGACGGCATCGAGCCGGGCCATCGCCTGTTCGTGGTGCGGCGCGGCGACACCTGGCGTCGCAGCCTACGCTCGGCCTCCGGCATGGCGCGCGACCGGCTGCGGATGGACGACCCGAGCCAGGTCTCCGTGGAGACCACGCCCACCCCCCGGAGCGACGATGATTTCCCCGAGGAGATCGTCGGGGAGCTGCGGGTGCTGCGGACCCGCAAGAAGAGCTCCTTGGCCCTCATCACGGCCTCGGACCGCGAGCTGGAGGCCGGAGATCGCGCGGTCATGAAGCAGGGGTACTGAGCGCGACGCGGGGAGCGCCGCGCGCCGCGGCGTTGCCGCCCGGGCGCGATGAGCGCAAGATGCGGCCTGCGATGGGACCCAACCGCGTCTTTTTCCCACAAGCCGCCGTCGATCAGTGGCTCTCCGAGGGGCGGCTGGAGGTCATCGAGCGGGAGCTCTGCATCAGCTCGCACCCGCGCCGCTACCGCTTGGTGGAGGCGGCCTACGTCGTGGCCGAGGTCACCGGGGCGCCGGACGACGACGACCTCGTCGGGCGCGTCAAGTCCCTGACCTACCTGGAGGCGCTCGGCGCGGAGGTGCTGGGGGACTCCATGATCCTCGGCGACAGCGCGTACGATCTGGTGCCGGGCTGGGTGGGGACGCTCGTGCCGCCGGTGGAGCCGGTGGAGCGCCCGGAGCTCACCGAGCCAGAAGAGGAGCAGCTGAAGCGGCTGCTACCGCCGCTCTCGGCGTAGTCGGGCGGGCTGCCCCCGCCGCTCTCTGCGTAGTCGGGCGGGCTGCCCCCGCGCCCACTCGGGCGGCCGCCGGAGCGGGCGGTCCGGGCGCCGCTCGAGGCACCCGGGCCGACCTTCGACCAGACTCCCGGTGGCGGGGCTCTGCGTGGTATGGTGCGCGGCATGTCGCTCTCGCGTGCTCTCCCTTCGGTCCTCGCGTTGGTCCTCTGCGCCCCCCTGACGCTCGCCGTGACGGGCTGTGGTGGCTCGTCGAAGCCCGCCGTCCACGCCAACGTCCAGCCTGGCAACATGCCGGCCGACGGTGACTGGAACGGGGTCTACTTCGCGGCGCTCTACGGCAACCTTCACCTCGTGAAGGACGGCAACACCGTCAGCGGTCGCTGGCGCAACACCAACGGCGACAAGTGGGGGCAGCTCGCCGGCACCGTCACGGGAGACGTGCTGCGCTTCGAGTGGACCGAGCACACCATCGGGATGGTAGGCGCCGCCGCCAAGCGCACCGGCCACGGCTATTTCCGGTACACGACCCCCAAGGCCGGTGAGGCGCACGAGCTGCACGGTGAGTGGGGCTTGGGTGAGTCGGACGCCGGCAATGCCTGGGTGGCCGTCAAGCAGAAGGACAAGCTCCCGGATCTTGCCAGCGTGGTGCCGGACACCACCGAGGGTGTCCATCAAGGCGGCGGTTGGGACTGAGCAGCCACGCCCCCCGGACGAGCCCCCTCCCAGGAGACCACCCACCATGCCCAGTGAAGCAGCCAGCGGCATCGCGTTCCGTGAGCCCCCCATTTTCGAGCGTGGCGCCGTGGGGCGCCGTGGTCACTCCACCTCCGCGCTGGACGTCCCGGAGGTGGACGTCGCGGCGGCCCTGGGCGGGCTGCTGCGCGAGCAGGCGGCGGGGTTCCCCGAGGTGAGCGAGCCGGAGGTCTTCCGCCACTACGTGCGGCTCAGCCAGTGGAACTACTGCATCGACTCGCAGTTTTATCCGCTGGGCTCCTGCACCATGAAATACAACCCGAAGGTCAATGAGTGGGCCGCGCGGCTGCCGGGCTTCGCCGCGCTCCACCCGCTGACCCCGCCGCACCTGGCGCAGGGCGCGCTGGAGCTCATCGTGCGGCTGCAGGAGCTGCTCGCGGAGATCGTCGGGATGGACGGCGTCAGCCTGCAGCCGGCCGCGGGCGCCCAGGGTGAGCTCACCGGCTTGATGATGATCCGCGCCTACCACGGCGCCCAGGGGCGCTCGCCCCGCAAGGTGTTCATCCCGGACAGCGCCCACGGCACGAACCCGGCGAGCTGCGCGCTCAACGGCTTCGAGGCGGTGGCGTTCCCTGCGGGACCGCGCGGCGTCGTGGAGCTCGAGACGCTCGCGCGGGCCGTGCAAGCCGCCGGCGACGACGTCGCCGGGCTGATGCTCACCAACCCCAACACGCTGGGCCTGTTCGAGCCCGCCATCGCGGACCTCGTCCAGCTCATCCACGACAAGGGGGGGCTCGTGTACGGCGACGGCGCGAACATGAACGCGGTGCTCGGCCAGGCGCGCCCGGGGGACGTCGGCGTGGACGTCATGCAGTTCAACCTCCACAAGACCTTCACCACGCCGCACGGTGGTGGCGGCCCGGGCTCCGGTCCGGTGGCGTTCAAGCAGCGCCTCGCCGCCTTCCAGCCCGGGCCCGTGCTGCGCCGCGAGGGTGAGGCCTTCGTGGTGGACACCGCGCGCCCCCAGAGCATCGGTCGGGTCCGCTCCTTCCACGGCAATTTCGGGATGATGGTGCGCGCCTACAGCTACATCCGGGAGCTTGGCCCCGAGGGGCTCCGCGCCGTCAGTGAGCTCGCGGTGCTCAACGCCAATTACCTCAAGCGCAAGCTCGAGCAGATCTTGCCGCTCGGCGTGGAGGCCGAGGTGCTGCACGAGGCCGTGTTCACCGATCGGGAGCTCGAGCAGAGCACCGGGATCAAGACCTTGGATCTCGCCAAGCGCCTCATCGACTACGGCTTCCACCCCCCCACCGTCTACTTCCCGCTGGTGGTCCGTGGTGCGCTCATGGTGGAGCCCACGGAGACCGAGACCAAGCAGACGCTAGACGCCTTCGTGGACGCCATCGCAGCCATCAAGGCCGAGGCGGAGGCCGACCCAGCGCTCGTGAAGGGAGCGCCGCACCTCACGCGCCTGGGGCGGCTCGACGAGGCCCGCGCCGCCCGCAAGCCGAGGCTACGCTGGACGCCGGAGCCGGCCAGCGACTGAGCGCGCCGGAGGCCCGCGTCCCGCGGCCCCGGTGGCCCCGTCGTGAGGGCTGGGGGCCGGTAGCAGACCTTGGCTAGCGGAGAGGGCGGGATTCGAACCCGCGGTACAGTTGCCCGTACACATGATTTCCAATCATGCACCTTCGACCACTCGGTCACCTCTCCAGGGGCGGGAGGCCTCTCACCGCCGCGGGTGCGGGGTGGGGGGCGACGGACCACGGGCTTGTCCCTCGCGGGGAGGGGGCGCCGCGGCTCCTGCCGCTGGCGGAGAGAGCGGGATTCGAACCCGCGGTACCTTGCGGTACACCTGATTTCGAATCAGGCACCTTCGGCCACTCGGACATCTCTCCGCGGCGCACCATGGCAGCGGTCCTGCGTGCTGTCAACGACCGACCAGCGTGCTCCCGCCACTCGGCGTGAGGGGTGTTAGGGTGGGGCCGCGCCCCCCATCGCGAGCCCGCTTCGATGACGACCCGTGGAACCTACCGCAAGAGCGAGAGCAGCCGCCGCGCCGTGGTGGAGGCCGGCCTGCGCTGCATCGCTAGCCAAGGTTGGGCCAAGGCCAGCGTGAGCGACATCGCGCGCGAGGCCGGCATGAGCAAGGGCGCCGTGCACTACCATTTCGAGAGCAAGGACGACTTGGTGCTGCAGGTGCTGGAGCACGCCGTGCTGGGCGTCCAGGCCCAGGTGCTCTCGGCCTGGCAGCGCCCCGGCTCGCCCGTGGAGCGGCTCCGTCATGCTCTGCTGGAGCTCCGCGCGCTGCGCACGGGCGCTGCCCCGGAGCTGCGGGTGATCGGCGAGCTGATGGTGGCGTCGAGCAGCCGGCCCGCGCTGCGTCCCCCCATCGGGGCGCTGCTGCAGAGCATCCGCCTGGAGGTGGAGCGTCAGCTCGGGCTCATCGTGGAGCAGCTCGGGCTCGTCCCGCGGCTGGAGCCCGCCGTGGCCGCGCGCCTCCTGCTCAGCGCGGTGCACGGCATGATCTTGCACGACGTCTTCGATCCTCCCTCGCCCGCCATGGAAGACCAGCTTCAGCAAGCGGTCGAGCAGGTGGCGGCGTCGCTCCTCTGAAGCCCAGCTCGCGCTGGCTGACGGCGCTCCGCACGCCTGGGTGCGCTTCGCCCGCGGCGCCCCGGCGCCCCCGCCGCCGCTCCATGGTTCCTGAGCGGCGCTCGGGGGCAGGGAGCACGCCGAGCGGCCCCCCCCTGAGGCCCTCGAGCGTGTGGCTCGGGAGGTAGGGGCCTGGAGCACCCAGCGGGAACGGAGCTCCGGCAGGGCAGGTGAGCCACGAGAATTTCTCCAGGCACAAACTTGACACGGCGCGTCGCTGCGTTATGAAAACGGTCACAGCGGTCAGATTTACACTGGAGACTGTCATGTTTGAGGTGCTGTTTCAGTCTGTTGGCCCCATTTGGACGGGAATGATGCTCTTGGCGGTCGTCGGGGTCGTCACCGTGGCGCCCTTGGCGCACCTCCTGCGCCTCATGCCGCGCCGCGGCGTCAGGCGCTGACGGGGGCGCGGCACGCGGTTGTCAGGGGCCACGTCGCTGCGTGATACTCCCCGGCATGGCGCGTCTCGCTCGGGTGCGGCGGTGGGGCTGCGGTCGTGGGGTGGCCGCCGGCGCCGTCGGGCTGGCGCTGGAGCTCACGGGGGCGAGCGTCGCACGCGCGGAGGAGCCCAGGGGCTCGGGCGCGGCGGAGCTGTCCGCGGAGCTGTCGCTGGGCGCGCATGATCGCTGGGGGATGGACCAGACCTCCCCGGGCCGCGCCGAGAGCGGCGGGGTGGTGGGGCGGCTCCAGCTCTGGTACGGCCCGAGCGCGAGCTGGGCCCTCGGCCTGGGCGCTGAGCACGCCGGGCTCGGCGCGGAGACGGTGAGCTTCGACGCAGGGTCTTACCGCGCGCGCTCCTCGCTGACCTCCGCGTGGCTCGACCTCCGCGCGAGCCTGTGGCGCGGGCCGGAGCTGGGAGCCTTCGTGAGCTTGGGGCTCGCGCTGGGCTGGCAGCACGTCCTGGCGAGCGGCGTCGCCGTCACGGACGCGCGCGTGCACCGCTTCAGCTGCTCGGCCACGGACGGCCCCGCCCTCGGGCTGGGGGCAGGCGTTGGTGCGGACTACCGGGTGGCGCCCCGGCTCTCGCTCGTGGCGCTCGGGGATTTCAGCGCACACCGCACCTCGGGCGACGTCCTCGAGGGCTGCGTGGGCGGCGCCGGCTCGGTCGTCGCCCTCGGGGCGCGGCTCGGGCTCGCCTACCACTTCGAGCTCTGACCGGACGCCGGCGCCCCGCCACCTCAGACGCGGTAGTTGGGCGCCTCTTCCGTGATGATGACGTCGTGCACGTGGCTCTCGCGTAGCCCGGCGCCCGTGATGCGGATGAACTGCGCCGTGTCGCGCAGCTCGCCGATGGAGCGTGAGCCGGTGTAGCCCATCCCGCTGCGGAGCCCCCCCATGAGCTGATGGATGATGCTCGCCAGGGAGCCACGGTGAGGGACGCGGCCCTCGATGCCCTCGGGGACGAGCTTCTCGTCGGCGGTGCCGCCTTGCCCGTAGCGATCCTTGCTGCCCTGCTTCATGGCGCCGAGCGAGCCCATGCCGCGGTAGACCTTGTAGCTCCGCCCCTGATAGAGGACGAGCTCCCCGGGGGCCTCGTCCGTTCCGGCGAAGAGCGAGCCGATCATCACGGCGCTGGCGCCGGCGGCCAGGGCCTTGGTGATCTCACCGGAGTACTTGATGCCGCCGTCGGCGATGACCGGCACGTCGTGTCGCAGGGCGACCTCGGCGCAGTCCGCGATGGCGGTGATCTGCGGCACGCCGATCCCCGCCACCACGCGCGTGGTGCAGATGCTCCCCGGGCCGATGCCCACCTTGATGGCGTCGGCGCCCGCCTCGATGAGCGCGCTGGCCGCTGCCGCGGTGGCGATGTTCCCGGCGATGAGCTGGACGCCCGGGTGGCGCCGGCGCACCTCCGCGACGGTGTCGAGGACGCCGCGCGAGTGGCCGTGCGCGGTGTCCACCACGATGACGTCGACGCCGGCCTCGATGAGGGCGTCCATCCGGGCGAGGCGATCCGGCCCTGGGCCGATGGCGGCGCCGACGCGCAGCCGCCCGCGCTCGTCCTTTACGGCGAGCGGGTTGCGGTCCGCCTGGAGGAGATCTTTGATGGTGATGAGGCCGACGAGCTCACCGTCCTCCACCACCAGCAGCTTCTCGATGCGGTGGCGGTGCAAGAGCTCTCGCGCCTCTTCGGGGCTGCAGCCGGGCTTGACCGTCACCAGCTCCGTCGTCATGAGCTTGCTCACCGGCTCCGCGAGGTTCTTGGCGAAGCGGATGTCGCGCGCCGTCAAGATCCCTACCGGGGTGTTGCCCTCGGTGACCGGCACACCGGACACGTCGTTGCGGCGCATGATGTCGAGCGCCTCACGGAGCGTCTGGGAGGGGCGCACGGTCACCGGATCCAAGATGATGCCGCTCTCGGCGCGCTTGACCCTGTCCACCTCGTGCGCCTGGCTCTTCGGGTCCAAGTTCTTGTGGATGATGCCGAGCCCGCCGCAGCGAGCCATGCAGATGGCGGCGCGCGCCTCGGTGACAGAGTCCATCGCTGCGCTGACGATGGGGACGTTCAGCTCGATCTCACGCGTGAGTCGGGTCTTGAGCTCGACCTCCGCTGGCAGCACCTCGCTGTAGGCGGGCACCAGCATCACGTCGTCGAAGGTCAGGCACTCTCGCAAGTTCCGGTCGAACATGGCCTTCCATACTCCACGCCTCGGGCGAGGTCACGGCCCCGAGGTGGGCGTAGCGCACGGCGGGGGATTGCCCTAAGTTCCACGCCTCGGCGCTCGGCGCCGTCCACGCTGCCCCTCGCCCTCCCTGGAGCCCAGTGACCCCCCTCTCCCCCCCTCGTCGCGCCCCCCTCGAGCCGAAGCGGCCCCGCAGCGTCCTCGCCCTCGCCCTGTTGCTGGCGATGGGCTGCAGCGCGGGCGAGCAGCCCCCCGAGCTCACGCGGCAGCGGTCCGCGCCCATCGTCGGCGGCGTGGAGGACGACGCCTCCAAGGGCGTGGTCGGGCTCGGGATGGCCTTCGGCTCCTCCTTCTTCATGGGGCACTGCACGGGGACGCTCATCGCGCCGAACCTGGTGCTCACCGCGCGTCACTGCGTCGCGCAGCAGGCCAGCCAGTCGCAGGGCGTGGTGTGCGGCGCTAGCGGCTTCCGACCCGCGGGGCCGGCCACCATCTTCCGAGCGACGACGCTGACGGTGCGCCCGCAGAGCGACGGCCCGGACTTCTATCGCGGCACCGGGACGGTCGTGGTCCCGGAGGATGACGACCTCTGCGGCAACGACGTAGCGCTCATCCAGCTCGAGGGCGCGGGCATCCCCGCCGAGGTGGCCACCCCGATCGTCCCGCGGATCGACAGCACGCCCGAAGCCGACGAGGTCTTCACCGCGATCGGCTACGGCCTCCAAGATCCGAACGACAACCGCTCGGGCGATACTCGGATGCGGCTCGAGGGCAACACCGTGCAGTGCTCCAACGGTGACTGCAACTCGAGCGTGAAGGAGACGGAGTGGCAGGGCACCTCGCACACCTGCCCCGGCGACTCCGGCGGGCCGGCCATCGACGCGGAGGGGCGCGTGATGGGCGTGCTCTCGCGCGGCCCCCAAGGCTGCGTCTACAGCGTCTACGGCAACGTGGCGTCCTGGAAGACGCTCATCATCGACACCGCGCGCCAGGCTGCAGCGGAGGGCGGCTACGAGGCCCCCTTCTGGGTGAGCACGGGGGAGAGCATCCCTGACCCCGAGGGTCGGAGCTGTGGCTGGGAGGACCGCTGCCCGAAGCATTGGCCCTGTCAGCTCGACGCCCACGGCGTCGGGGAGTGCGTGCCGCCGTGCAGCGCGGAGAACACCACCTGCCCCAGCGGTTTCCGCTGCGATCCGAAGGTCAACGCCTGCCTCGACACCTCTCGGCTCGCGGAGCCGGACAGTGAGGCCTCGGGCGGCTGCGCGCTCGCCGCGCACCCGGCGCGGGGAGGCGTCCGCCAGCCGCTCGCCTGGGTCGTGGGGGCGCTGCTGCTGGGGGCGGCGCGTCGACGGGCGCGGCGCCGCTGAGGCGGACGCCTGCACTCGAGCGGCGGCAGGCAGAGGGGCTCATGATAGGCTGGGAGCCCCATGGTCACCGCCAACGATGATCTCAACCATCTGCTGCTCAAGCTCGGCTACCGAGCGGAGCAGCTCGCCGACGGCACCTTCCTCGTCGCCCTCCGCGGCTCGCCCATCCCGGTCGCGCTCCGGCTCGCGGCGCCGGTGGTGGTCGCCAGGGTGTCGATCGGGCGCCTCCCGGCGCAGCACTCGGCGCCGCTCTTGCGGGCCCTGCTGGAGCTGAACGCCACGGAGCTGGTGCACGCGTCGTACGGGCTCACCGGTGAGGACATCGTGCTGTCGGCGGCGCTGGAGTCCTCCAGCTTGGATCCCAACGAGCTCGAGGCGCTGCTCGCCGAGCTGGACGTCGCGCTGGCCGAGCAGCTCCCCAGGCTGAGGGCGCTGGCACGGGTGAGGGTCGAGCCTGCTCCCGTCCAGCGCGCTGCGACCCAGCGCGCTGCGGCAAAGCGCGCTCCAGCCAAGCCCAAGTCGGCCGCCCAGCGCACCGTGGCCAAGCCCAAGCCGGCTGGTGAGCGCAGCTCGACCCGGCCCGCTGCCCCCAAGTCCAAGCCGTCCGGCAAGCCTGCCTCGACGCAGCCCGCGGCCGTCCAGGCCAAGCCGTCCGGCAAGCCTGCCTCGACGCAGCCCGCTGCCGTCAAGGCCAAGCCGTCCGCCAAGCCTGCGGCCCCTGTGACGACGGCGCGACGACCCGCGCGCGGCGCGCGCCCCGCTCGGCGCCCCGCAACATCCGCCAAGCTACGCTGAGGAGACTGACATGGGGATCTTTGCCCGGCTCGCCGCACTCATCAAATCCAACCTCAACGATCTCATCAGCCGCTCCGAGGACCCGGAGAAGATGCTCCATCAGATCGTCATCGACATGAGCGCGCAGCTCATCGAGGCAAAAAAACAGGTGGCCGCGTCCATCGCGGACGAGAAGAAGCTCGCCAAGAACGTGGAGCAAGAGGCGGCCAACGCCGCGGAGTGGGAGCGACGCGCCATGCTCGCGGTGCGCTCCGGTGACGACGCGCTCGCCAAAGAGGGGCTCGCGCGCAAGAAGGAGCACGAGCAGCTCGCCGAGGCCTACCGGCAGCAGTGGCAAAAACAGAAGGCGGCGGTGGAGCAGCTCAAGCTCGCCTTGCGGGCGCTCAACGCCAAGATCGAGGAGGCCAAGCGTAAGAAGGGCCTGCTCATCGCGCGGCAGAAGCGCGCCGAGGCGCAGAAGGCCATCCAAGAGACGATGAGCGGGCTGCGCAACGCGAGCGCCTTCGAGGCCTTCGACCGGATGGCGGCCAAGGTCGACAAGATCGAGGCGGAGGCGGAGGCGGGCGCGGAGCTGGCCGAGGAGTACTCCGGGGACGTGCTGGCGCACCGCTTCAGCGAGCTCGAGCAGACGGCCGGCGCGGACTCGGATCTGCTCGAGCTCAAGCGGAAGATGGGCCTGGCGCCGCCGGCGCCACCCCCACCGCCGCGGGAGGCGCTGCGCGTGCCGGAGGTCAGCTCCACCGAGCAGGCCGAGCAAGACGAGCTGGCCATGGCGCTCGCGGAGCTCGAGGCCGAAGAGCAACGAGAGCTGGAGCTGAAGCGCTGATGTCGAGCGAGCGGTCGCGGCGGCGCGCGTGGAGGAGCTGGTGGGCGCTGCTCGCGCTCGTGGGCGTCACGGCGCAGGGTGGGGCGGCGGAGGGGGAGCGCAGCTTCGAGGCGCAGCCCTTCCAGGGCAAGAAGGTCCTCCTCGATGGGCTGCTCAAGGAGTGGCAGGGGGAGCTGGTCAGCTTGGGGGAGGTCCTGGCCGGGTCCGTCACCGACGGTGAGCCGCGCGCCGCAGCGCAGCTCGGCTACGACGAGCGCTACCTCTACGTCGCCTTCAAGCTCAAGGACGACCGGATCCACCGCACCCCGGCGGCCTCCGCCGCCGAAGATCACGCGACGCTGCTGCTGGCCGTCCCCAAGCCCGGAGGGGGCACCACGGACTACTCGCTGACCTTGCATCCGGGAGATCCCGGCAAGCTGCCGGGCGTGGTGAAGCTGCGCGGCGCGCCCGTCGCTGGCGCCAAGCTCGTGGAGGCACCCACCGCGGCGGGGCTCGACTTCGAAGCGCAGATCCCGTGGAGCGCGCTGCCAGAGACCGCCAAGCTGCGCGTCGGGCTGCGCGCCGCGCTGCAGTACACGGACTACGACGGTGGCAAGCTCAAGGCCAAGCTCGCCTCCAGCAGGCAGACGCGGGGGACGCAGCTCCCAGCGCTGCGCCTGGAGAGCGAGGAGGCGCTCGAGAGCGGCCTCCTGCGGCCGAAGGGGCTGCCCAGTGAGCCCACGCGCGCGCTCTACGGCAACGTCGCCGGCGACGGCTTCTTCGAGCGCGTGGCGCAGTATGGGTCGCTGCTCACCATCGTGGGCCCCCACTACCGTGGGGGCTCGCAGTACTACTTTGGCGAGCTCGGCGTCGCGGCGTCTGGCGTGAGGGAACTGAGCCTCAAGGACCTGAACGGCGACGGTCGTGACGAGATCCTCCTCACGCTCCGGAGCGCGGAGGGCCCAGAGTACCGCGAGTGGCTCAGCGTGCTGAGCGTCGGCGAGGACGACGCACCACGTCAGGTCTTCGTGCATGAGCTGGTGATCGCCACCGCTGCTGGCAAGGTGAGCAACCGCGTGCAGCTCGTCAAAGCCGGCGCGGGTTTCGCCATCGAGGTGGCGCAGGCGGAGGCCTCGGGCTTCGAGCCCGGCGCGTTCCGCGAGCCCAAGGCGTCGGACATGCCGTCGGCCTTGCTGCCGTGGGAGCCCATCCTCTCTCGCCGCTTCGAGTGGAAGGGCGACGGCTTCGTCGCGGTCTCGGAGAGGCAAGGCACGCCGAAGCTCAAGCCCGCCGCCGCGCGACCAAGCCCGTCGGGGGCGCTCCCCGCGGCGCCCCCTCCGCCCCGGCGTCCCAGCGCGGAGGAGCTGCTCGATCAGGTGTATGCCCTCTACCGCAAGGAGCGAGGGGTGCCGGAGCGCGCGCCGCGGTTCGACTTCGTGACGGACGTCGCCGGAGGTGGGGAGCTGGAGCGGGTCCTCGTGCATGGGCTGGACATCGTGGCCTTCGGCAAGGGTTACCTGGGGGGGACGCGCTATGCGTACATCACGCTGGGGTTCAAGGAGGCCAAGGACGTCCTCGACGTCGGTGCGCGTGACCTCACGGGAGATGGCAAGGCGGAGATCATCGTGCGCGGCGTGCTCCACGCCAAGGCGAGCCGAGAGCTCGGCGAGCAAGAGGTCCTCCGCCACGCGCTCTTCGTCTACCAGGTCACCGAGCAGGGGCTCCGGCGGATCTTCGCCGCGGAGACGGGGCGGCAGCTCGGGAGCCAGCAGGTCCTAGGGGCCCTGGCCTTCAAGCCGTCGGAGCGCGGCACGCTGCTCGAGCTGCGGGCTGGCCGCGCGGTGGGCTGGACGGAGCGCAGCTATCCGTTCCCTCCAGACACGACGGCGGTGGGCGGGCTCGAGCCCCTGCTCCTGCCTTGGAGCAAGCCGAGAGTCCGCCGCTACGTGTTCACGGGGGAGCGCTTCGACGCGCAGTGAGCCGGATCTGAGAGCCTCACTCGTCGAGCTTGCCCGAGGCCTCCGGCTGGTAGGTCACCTCCAAGATCCGCACGAGCTTGTGGCGGTCGCCGGGCAACGGCCACTCGATGGTCTGCCCGACCCGCAGGCCGAGCAGGGCGCTGCCGATCGGGGCGAGGACGGAGACGGCGTCCTCAGATTTCGAGGCGTCATCGGGATAACAGAGCCGCAGCTCGCGCTGGACGCCCGTGGCGACCTCCTCGAAGCGCACGCGGGAGTTCATCGTCACCACGTTCGGGGGCACCTCCTCCGGCGCCACCACTCGCGCGCGGCACAGCTCGGCGTCGAGCTGCTCCGCGGCGGCGGCGTACTTCTCCGGCACGGTGGAGAGGAGCTCGGTCAGGCGCTCGTAGTCGAGGGAGGTGAGGATGAGCTCCGGCTTGGACATGACGCTCGCTAAGCTAGCCTAGCCTCTCTGCGGCTCCCAGGGGCTGTGGCGCTCGGCTCCCAGCGGAGACGCGACGGCTCCGGGCCTCCACGCGGAGGCGCAGAGCGCTCGGCGCCAGACAGCTCGCTGGGCGCTGCAGCGGCGGCCCTGGGGCGCCGGGGGAGGCGAGGCCGCGCGGCGCTAGTGCAGCGCCGTGAGCAGCAGCGCGCGCCATCCCCCCGGCGCCAGCTCCACCTGCTGCTCCAGGGTCTCCCCACGGACGCTGAGCCGCAGGCGATAGCTCCCAGGGGGTAGCTCCAAGCGCGCCAGTGCGAGCCGCGCGGGCAGCGTGCTCCAGCTCCGGGTGTCCGGCGTGTCCGCCGCCGCGAGGGAGGCCTGGGTGATGAGGCTCGCGAACAGCCCCTCCACCCCGCCGCCCGTGGCGTGCCGCACTCCCTCCCCCAGGACGACGCGGGTCAGCAGGCGCGTCAGCGCCGCCGCCATCACGGCGCCTCTGGCCTGCTCCCAGGTGGCGTAGGCCTCCGAGTCCACGGCCAGCAGCCCCTCGATGGGCGCGGCTCGACCGTCGAGCGACACGCGGGGGACGCCCCAGGTCCCGCGGGCACGCCCGAGCTCGGGGTAGTTGATCCAGGTGACGAGCCCCTGCGCGGCCAAGGCGTCGGCACGCGCAGCGTCCGCGGGGCTCAGGGCGCCGCTCGCGTAGCTGAGGGCCAAGCCGATGGGAACGCGCTGGGCGAGCTTCGGTGGGACGCGCCCGTAGCCGAAGATGACGAGCAGCTCGGCGGGGGACTGCCCGCTGGGCAGCGCCGCGCTCGACGGCGCCGAGCTCTCGAGCTGGGCCGCTGGGTCCGCGGCGGCGGGCGCGGCGGGTGAGGGCGCTGCGTCGCCGGCAGCGCTCGCCCCGTCCGGGGCCCACCACTGCTTGGCCTGGAGCGGCGCAGGGCTCCAGGGTAAGAGCCGCGCTCCCGCTGGGCGGGCGCCGCCCGTGGCGCGCCGGAGCACCTCGTTCAGGCGCGGTGAGCGGACGCTCGAGCGCGCGCTCAGCCGGACGATGGCGCGATCGAGGGAGCCGTAGTCCGCGTGGCGCAGCGCCTCGTCGTACCAGCGGAGCGCCTCCTCCGGCCTGCCGCTGCGCTCGAAGGCGAAGCCGGCGAGGTAGCTGCCGGCCCCGAGGAAGACCGCCTGCGGGTCTTCGCTGCGCGCCAGGAAACGCTGCATCACCGCGAGCCGCCGCGCCTCGACCCGCGCGCCGCCGAGCTGTCCTCGGGCGAGGTAGTTGACGAGGTTGAGCGTGTTGATGAGCAGCTTCTCGTAGGCGGGCGCCTGGTAGCGCCCCACCTCGTCCGAGTACAGGTAGCGCCCCAAGCTGTCCGCCGCGCCGTGGCTCAAGTCGAGCAGCTCGATCTGTTTGTCCGCCAGTTCGAGGTCGCGGCTGGAGAGCTCGAGGCGACCGAGGGACTGGAGCACCATGGCGCGGTCCAGCAGGAGCAGCGCGGCGTCCCCGGAGGGGTCCGGCGGGAGCTGCTCGGCGCGCGAGACCCCCAGCTCCTCATTGAGAAACCGGAGCGCCTGCTCGGGATCCCGTCGATCCAGCGCGTCCCGCGCCAAGGCGGTGCGATCGGCGAACCCGCCGCTACAGCCAATGAGCAGCAGCGCCGCCGCGACCGCGTGTATCAACCCGGCGCCTGGACTGGCCACGGCCTGCGGCTCAGATGAGCCCCTTGGTCAGCTTGGACTTGTGCTGAAAGAGGATGGCCCCCGTCTCCACCTCGAGCACCTGCAAGAACATGAAGTACTGCACACGCCGCTCCTCCTCCGTGCGCTCGTCCGCGGTGAACACCTTCCCGGTGACGATGTAGCGCACCCCCAGCTGTCGCCCCCAGGCCGCCACCTGCCGCGCGTCGAAGCCGTCGGAGTACTGCGAGCGGATCTGCTCCAGCAGCGCGGGCTGATGCTCGAGGCTAACGACGCGCAAGCCGCCGGCGTTCACGAGCACCGTCTCGATGTCGCTGATCAGCGCCTGGAGCTGGCTGTCGACGTGCTCGGTGGTCTCGTTGCGCAGCGGCAAGACGGCCACCGTGGGCTGCTGCTCGCCCTGCCAACGCTGGATGACGGGAGAGTCTTGGAGGCGCTGCATGTTCTCGTGGAGGAGCTTCTGGAGATCTCGCGAGTCTAGCCCAGTGCTCATGGCCTGGTCGTCGAAGCCCGGCTCCTCTTCCCCACGGATGGCGCGCGGTCCCCCGCACGCGGCGGTGAGCAGCAGGGCGCCGAGCAACAGGCGAGCAGCGTAGGTGAGCGACATGGGGAGACCTCCTGACGGCGGGGCGCCGCGGCCCCCTGAGTACCCCAATCCTGGCTCAATTCCGAGCCGCTGCCAGCCCTACGGGGCGCCGTCCGAGGCGGCGCCATCGACGCGCGGGTCGCGCCGCGCCGCCCCGGGAGCGGCGCGGTCTCACGGCGTGACGCTGCGCCGCACCGGGATGATCTGCACGCGGCGATCGTCGCCCTCGCCATCGCTTCGCGTGATGACCCCCTCGAATTTCGCGAGGGCGAGGTGCACGACGCGCCGGTCGCGGGGGTTCATCGGCTCGAAGGTGATGACCTTGCCCAGCTCCACGGCTTGCTGCCCCAGCCGGCGCGCCATGGTCGCGAGCGAGTCATCCCGCCGGTTGCGGTAGCCCTCGGCGTCCACCAAGACGTGACGCCGCTCCAAGCCCGGGCGGTTGATGACCCGGTGAGCGAGGAACTGCAGCGCGCCCAGCACCTGACCCTTCTTGCCGATGATGCGCGCCGTGTCGTTGCCCAAGATCTCGATCTTGATCTCAGGGTTCTCTTCCTCGGGGCTGGGCTGCTTGAGCCGCGCGCGGCAGTCGAAGCTCATCTCCCGGAGGACGCCTTGGACGAATTCGAGCGCGCGCACCGCGCGCTCGTCGTCCTCGGGCATCCAGTCCGGCGCCTTGGGCTTGCGGCGGCGCTTGCGCCGCGCCTCGCTCCCCTCCGCCGAGGGGGTCTCGCCGTCCTGCTCCGAGGTCGCCTCGGCGCCGTCGTCGCTGGCCTCGGAGTCCTCGTCCCAGCTCTCGTCGATCTTGGAATTGTCGTCGGTGGTCGTCACGCTGAGTTCTTCCCTTCTGGAGGAGATTCCGCGTCTCTCCAAAAACTTACGGTGATGGTGGCGTCATGCGCCGAAGCGCCTATTGTTCTTGTCGTCCTGCGCGGGGGAGAGCTTGACGCCGATGTCTCGGGCTTCCCCCTTGGCGTCTCGCCCCGTGGTGCGACGGACGTGCCGCTCCACCAGCTGCTGCTGCGCGATGCCCAGGATCCCGTTGGTGAACATGTAGACGCCGAGCCCCGCTGGCAAAAATAACATGAACACCGTGAACATGGCCGGCATGAAGTACAGCATCAACTTCTGCTGCGTCGGGTCCCCCGCGTTCATCGGCATCAGCTTCTGCTGTGCGAAGTTGGTCGCGCCGATGATGATCGGCAAGACATAATAAGGATCTGGCTGCGACAGATCCGGGAACCACAGGAACGGGATGTTGTAGAGCTCCACCGCCGTCTGGAGGGTGGTGTAGAGGGCGAACCAGATGGGCATGCTGGTCATCTGCGGCAAGCACCCCTTCACTGGGTTGACGTTGTGCTTGCGCCACAGCTCCATCTGGGCCAGGCCCTTGGCCTGGGGGTCGTTCTTGAACTTCTCGTTGAGGGCGTCGAGCTCAGGCTTGAGCTCGCGCATCTTGATCATGCTCTTGATGGACGGCACGCTGAGCGGGAAGGTCAAGACCCGCGCGGTGAGCGTGAGCAAGATGATGGCGACGCCCCAGTTGGGGATGACGCCATGGGCGTGGAGCAAGAAGCCGGTGAGCACCTCGGCGATGAAGGAGAAGAAGCCCAGGTCGATGAGCTCCGAGGTGCGATGGTGCCCGTCGCCCGCGGCCAGCAGGGCGTCGCGCTCCTTGGGGCCGATGTAGCTGGCCACGCGGTACTCCGCGCTCGCCCCGGGCGCCAGCTCACGGAGCGGGTAGGCGAGCCGCGCCCGATACATGGCGCCCGCGTTCGGGTCCTTGGCCTTGCTCCCGAGGCGCTGGTCGAAGCGCTCCTCGATCTGCAGCTGACAGCTCGGCGGCTCCGGCGAGGCGATGGGCAGCAGCGCGTGCGTGAAGTAGGCGTTGCTGACCGCGGCGAAGGCCACCTCGCCGGCGGAGTTCATCCAGTCGCCCTTGTTGAGGTTGCTGGCAGCGAACTCCGGCTCCGAGAAGCGCTTGGGCGCGAAGTCTTGCTCGAGCTTACGGAGCACCTTGCCCTCGGTGGGGGCGCACTCCACGTGGGTGAGGAAGGGGCTCTGGCGGAACATGTGCCCGCTGACCTCTGCGCTGGTTCGCCAGTCCGTGGTCTCCAGCGTGGCGGCGTGCTTGCGCGGCTCCCCGGCAGTGTTGGTCAGCTTGACGGCGAGCAAGAGCTCGTAAGGGTTCTTGGAGAGCGAGATCTCTTGCTCGAGCTCGAGCTCCGGGCTCCGGTGGCGAAAGACGCAGCGCTTGCCGTCCGCCGCGAGCAGCTCATAGTCGAGGGCGTCCCAGGCGGTCTGCCAGGCCTTGTCTTTGCTCGGCAGCGCCGCCGTGTTGCGCAGGGAGAGCCGGAGCTGGCGGCGGTTCTCCACCCGACCCGTCGTGGAGAGGTCCATCGGCACGCCGCCCTTGCTGTACTTGGCGGTGGTCAGCTCGAAGTGGACCAGGCTGGCCCCGTGCGAGCTGAGCTGCGCGCGGAAGCCCTGGCCCCACAGGTCACAGAGGCGCTCCGCCTGCCGCCCCGGCTGCTCCACGTTGCTCTCGAACCTCAGCGGCTGCTGCTCCTGCGAGCCACCGCCAAACAGCTTGGGCAGCGCGAACACGAGCACCACCGCAGTGAGGCCCAAGAAGAGCCAGCGCATCAAACCGCCACGATCCATGGGTCCGTCAGCTCTCGTAGGGCCTCAGCGGCGCGAGCGCGGCTTGGGCAGCGGGGGCGGATCGAACCCGCCGGGGTGGAAGGGATGGCAGCGACCGATCCGTCGCAAGCCGAGCAGGCTACCGCGCAGCGCGCCGTGGAGCTCGATGCAGGTGGCCGTGTAGCGTGAGCACGAGGGATGAAAGCGGCAGACGTCGCCTTGGAGCCGTGACAAGCTCAGCTGATACGCGCGTATGAGCAGCAAGAGCGCGCGCGCCAGCAGCGAGCGCGGCCCGAGCGAGCCCCGCGTGCTCGGGTCCAGGCTCGCCGAGCTGGCAGGCTCGAGGCGCGTGAGCTCCGTGGTCATGGCGCTCCCGGCGGGAGCGGCCGCCGCTCCGCCTCACGGCAGCGCCGCGTGATGGAGCGGGACGCGCCGTGCAGCTCGGTGACGACGTCCTCCAGGCCGCTGCGGGCGGGCGGGCGCTTGGCGATGATGGCCACGTCGATGCCGGCGGGCCAGAGCTCACGAGTGGCGCGGAAGGCCTCCCTGAGCAGGCGCTTCATCCGGTTGCGCGCCACGGCGTTGCCGATCTTCCTAGAGACAGTGACGCCAAGCCGCGCCGCGCCGTCGTCCGGACGGGCAGCGATGAGCAAGGTGAACCGCGGCGTGGTGACACGCTGAGCCAAGGCCTGCAGGGCGACGTACTCAGCGCGCTTCTTCACGCGTTGCGCGGCGGGAAACTTCCCCGTCGGGCGCGCAGCCACGCGCTCACTTCTCGTAGGTGGAGACCGTGAGACGCCACCGACCCTTGCGCCGACGGTTCTTCAAGATGTTCTGGCCGCCCTTGGTGCTCATGCGCTTGCGGAAGCCATGGGTGCGGCGGCGGCTGGTGTTGCTGGGCTGGAACGTGCGCTTCATGATCGTAAGCCTTCGAGGCAGGTGCTGGGCTCAGCACCGGGAGGGTGGGACGCGCCGCGGGTGGAGCCCCGCGCGCTGCAAGGGCCCGGGAGTCAGCCACGCCGCGCGCCGTTCGTCAAGCAGCTCGTGCCTTGGCCAGGCGTTCAGTAGCGCGCAGGGGTCTCGGGTGGGCGGTGCGCTTACCCTCGCTGGACGCTTGATCGTGCGCCCGTCGAGCGGTATGCCGCGCGTACCATGCGAGACAACATTCGCCTCGTCTCCTCCGCTGGCACCGGCTTCACGTACTACACGAAGAAGAACAAGCGCACGCAGACGAACAAGCTCGAGTTCAAGAAGTATGATCCAGTGGTGCGTCAGCACGTGCTGTTCAAGGAGGCCAAGATGCCTCCGCACAGCAAGTAGCGATGGAGGCATCCAGCGCTGCGCCGCGTTGGCGTAGCGGAGCGGCGGAGGCAAGCGCCTCCGCCTTCGCATTTTGTGCGCTGGACCACGGCGTCGTCCACAGAGGCAGGGGCCGCCCGCGCGGCGGCCCCGTGGCGGCGGTGGCTCAGTCCGCGCCGCTGAGGATCTTGAACTCGACGCGGCGGTTCTTGCTGCGACCGGAGTCCGTGTCGTTGGTGTCGATGGGGCGCTCTTGCCCGTAGCCCTCGGACTCGAGCCGTGACGCCGCGATGCCCTTGCTCACGAGGTACCGCACGACGGACGCTGCGCGATCCTTGCTGAGCTTCAAGTTGAGCGCCGGCGTGCCGCGGTTGTCGGTGTGCCCGTAGACGCCGATGCGATACTCCGGCCGCGCCTCCATCAGCGTGAGGACCTCGTCCAGGATGGGGAAGCTGACGGGCTTGATGGTGGCCTTGCCGGTGTCAAACTGGATGTTCTCGAGGAGCTCCACCGCGCCGTCCTCCGTCACGCGCGTGAGCGAGGGGCAGCCGTTCTTCTTCGGGTCACGGTTCTTGGGGCCGGGCTCTCCGGGGCAACGGTCTTCCACGTCGGGGACGCCGTCGTTGTCGGCGTCCTCCTCCGGGCAGCCGTCGGCGTCTTGGATGTTGTCGAAGTCCTCCGGCTGATCCGGGCACTTGTCGAGATGATCCGGGATGCCGTCCCCGTCTCGATCGGGCGGGATGGGGCAGCCGTCCGTGGGATCCGGCTCTTTACCGTCCTCGGGGTCGTCCGGGCACTTGTCGATGCTGTCCGGGAAGCCGTCCCCGTCGCGATCCGGCTCGCGGTCGACGACGTCCTCGCTGACCCTCCGCTGCGCGGGGCTGGAGGGGGGAAGATCCGACAGCGTCGCGAAGGCGCCGAACGACACGAGCACGCGCACGTCCGGTGAGCCGTAGGCCTCCGCGAGCCGGGTGCCCGCGCCGAAGTTGGCGTACATCCGCTGGCGCTCACCGAGCGGGTAGCGCACCTGACCGAGCCACTCCACGTCCGTGTTGCGTCCCCGGAGGAAGGTGCGCCGTCCGTCGCGGTCGTTCGTGAGGCCGGTGCTCCCCCACAGCTCCGCGCCGATGCGGAGCTTGCCGTCGCGCAGCGTGTAGAACCCGCCGACGGCGTAGCGCAGCTCGTCCGAGAGCCGCAGCACGCCGCGCTCCCCACCGATGCCGTTGTAGGGCCGGAACTGTGGGCCGAGGTTGGCGGTGAGCAGGAAGTCTCCAGGCTGCCACTCGAAGGCGCCCAGCACGCCCCAGGCGGTGCTGCCGTCACCCGTGAAGGAGCGGGTGTTGCCCACCGGGAGCCACGCGCCCACCGACACGCCCGCGCGCAGCGTGCGCGTGTCGTTCTCCCAGGCGCGCAGCCGGAGATCCAGCCGTAGATCGTGGATGGCGGCGGTCTTGAGATCCGTGCCGTTGCCGACGCCGAAGCGCGTGCCGTCGTCGCCCCCCGCCTGGAAGACGGCGATGGGCAGCGCCACGTTGAAGCCGACGCGGCTGGCGATCTCCGTGCCCACCTGGAGGTAGGTGATGAGCTGGTGCTGCACCGGATCCTCCATTTGGTTCTGGACGTTGCCGTTGTCCGTGACCGTGGTGGTTCGCAGCGGGTTCAGCGTGTAGCCGAGCGCGAGGTTTCCGTAGAAGCGCGTGCGCTCGAACATGTACGGGCGCCACACCATGAAGCCGTCGTCCGGTGCGCCGGAGATCTGCGCGCGATCGAGGTAGAAGGTGTGCTCCTGCGCGCGGGCCTCCTCCGTCGCGGTGAGCGTGATCGCCAGGACGCCGAGCGTCCCGCCGACGGCGAGGTGACGGTGGGTGACGAGGTGGAGGAGTCGAGCGAGGAGCCCGGTCCGGCGAGAGGCTTTCGAGGCGCGCACGGGGATAAGCTAGCCGAGGCCGAGGGGCCTTGGAAAGGCCTACTGGTCAGTCGTCGGAGCTGAAGGACTCCACCACCCAGAGACCACCACCCGGGTCCGCGGCCACCCCCACGCCGACGCTGCGGTAGCGCTCGTCCAGGAGGTTGGCGCGATGGGACGGGCTGGCCCACAGCGCGCGGTGCGCGCGCGTCGCGCTCGCGGCGCGCGCCACGTTCTCGCCCACGAGGTAGGGCTCGAGCCCGAGCGCTTGCATTCGGGTCCGAGGATCGCCCTCGCCGACGTCGTGGGCGAGCCGCGCGGCGGCCAGGAGCTGCTCGGCGTGCTGCTGGGCGACCTGGTCGAGCCGGTCGTCGCGGCGCAGCGGCCCCAAGCCTTCGCTCGCGCGCGCGGCGTCGAGCATCGCGTGCAGCGCGTGGGCAGGGTCGCCCTCGGCCGCGCCTGCCGCCTCCCCGGGGGCGGGGGTCGGGTCTGGGGAGTCCGAGCCCTCCACGCCGGCGAACACGAGCGCCTCGAGCGCGGGGCGTGGCCCCCCCGTGGTCTCCAGCAGCACCTGGACGAGCCAGCGCCCCGGCGTGTCCGCGCGGAAGCGCGCCAGCACGCGCCCCTCGAAGAAGCTCGTCGGGAGCGGTCGCGGGCGCCCCCGGGGCCCGAGCACCACGACGTGCGCGGCCGTCACGGGGACAGCCCTGGCCGTGGCCTCGACCGTGAGCCAAGCGCCGGGGAGGACGTGGGTGGGGAGCGGCGCCAGCCACGCGATGGCGTCGACGCTGACCGCCACGATGAGCTCTTGCCCGTCCGGGGCGTCGACACGGACCACGCCGCAGCGACGCTCGCCTTGGGCGGGAGCCGCTGCGCTCCAGCGCTCGAGCCGCGCCGCGACGTCCGGCTCCGTGAGCCGTGGCCCGTAGAGCGCCCACTGTCGAGCCCAGACGTAGGGGGAGCCAGCGCGCCGGAGAAAGAAGCTCAGCGCCGTGGGGTCGTCGGGCATGTGCCCCTCGAGCCGCCGCTCGGCGAGCGCTCGCGCCGCCGCGGTGAGCGCCTCGTCGGGCGCGCCGCAGCGCTCGCTCAGCGGGTCGAACGTGAGGGGAGGCCGCGGCCTGCCGCCGCTCTCTGGCGCCCAGCTCCGAGGCGCCGGCGCCGGCGCCGGCGAGGAGGACCGGGACGCGGCGCTCCCTGGCTCGGCGCGGGACGCCCGCCCGAGGGGTCCGGCGACGCACGCAACCGACAGCCACCCCATGACCAGGCCACCGCCGAGCTGCCGGTGTGCCAGGCGTCGCATCTCCGAGGGATCATGCCATGCTTTGGTCGCCGCGGTCGACGCGCCGCGCGTCCGTTGGTAGCGTCTTTCGGCAGCGAAGCAGATGGAGCGGTTCACGACAGGAGCGAAGGTGGCGATCTTCGCGATCGTCACGGTCGTCGCTGGGCTGCTGATTTACCGCTTCGTGGATCGTAGCTCCGTCGCGAAGGACGGCAGCTACAGCGTCTACGCCATCTTGGGCGACGCCTCCGGGGTCGCGAAGTTCTCCCAAGTGAAGATGGCGGGCATCCCTGTCGGGCAGATCACCGACGTGCGCTTGGAGGGGGACAAGGCCCGGGTGGACATCCGGATGCGCGGCGACGTCCCGCTCTACGACGACGCCACGGCGGCCAAGATCAGCGCGAGCCTGTTGGGCGAGTACTACATTGGGCTCGCCCCCGGCACCGCGGGCAAGCGCGTGCTCGGCGATGGAGACCAGATCCGCTTCATCACCGAGGCGACCACCACCGACCAGCTCATGAAGGACGTGGCCTCCATCATGAAGGACGTCAAGGAGGTGACCAGCAGTCTGGCCAAGAGCGTGGGCTCGGACGAGGGGCAGGCCAACATCTCCGGTACGCTCAAGAACCTGTCGGAGGCCACCGAGCAGCTCAACGAGGTGGTGCGCGAGAACCGCGGCAGCATCCGCGCCATCTTGGGGGACGTCCAGAGCGCCACGCGCGATGGGCGCCCGGAGGTCACCGCGATCTTGCGCAACGTCCGCGAGACGACCCGTGAGCTGAGGGAGCTGCTGGCCGCGAGCGGAGCGAGCGCCGAGGGGGGCGCCGCGGGGGGCGCCGCGGTGGCCTCGAAGCCGGGGGAGGTGCGGCAGATCATCGAGCGGGTCAACCGCGCGGCCAGCAGCTTGGAGAGCGCCCTCGCCAGCGTGGATCGCGTGGCGCGGCGGGTGGACGAGGGCGAGGGGACGCTGGGGCGGCTGAGCACGGACTCACGCCTCATCGACGAGGTGGAGGGCGCGGCGGAGGGCATCAACGAGTTCGTCGGTGGGGTGCGCCGGCTCCGCACGGTGGTCGGGCTGCGCATGGACTACCAGTACCTCTCCAGCACGGTGAAGAGCTACGTGGAGCTGCGCCTGCAGCCACGTGAAGACAAGTACTACGTGGTGGAGATGATCAATGATCCGCGCGGCATGACGCGGATCGAGCAGACCAACGTCAACACCACCAACCCCAATGATCCAGGCTACTACCGAGAGGTCCGCACCGTCACCACCAATGACTTCCGCTTCAGCCTGCAGTTCGCGCAGGTGATGGGGCCGTTCACCGGTCGCTTCGGCATCAAGGAGTCTACGGGCGGGCTAGGGCTCGATCTCAACCTCTTCGACGACAGCTTCGAGCTGCGCCAAGATCTCTTTGGCTTCGGGGAGGTGGTGCTCCCGCGGTGGCGTATCGGCCTCGGGTACCGCTTCATCTCCCGCCTGTGGTTGATGGGCGGCGTGGACGACCTGCTCAGCCCAGATCGCCGCGACTACTTCGTCGGCCTGCAGCTCCGCTTCGATGACGAGGATCTGAAGACGGTGTTGCCCTTCGTGCCCTCGGGCACCTGAGCCGCGGCGTCCGTGCAGGGCGGCGGCGCGGGCCGCTCAGCCCAGCACCAGCTCGAGCGCCTCCTCCGTGGCGCGGAGCTTCGTCTTGAGCGCGTAGCTCGAGCCGCGGATCGCCGCGAGCGCGTAGCGCCCCCGCTTGGCGTCGACGACGCGGGGCAGGGCGTGACCTCGGCCGCGGAGCACCGGCAAGACCTTGGCGCTGAGCACCTGGCGGCCGTCGCCGCCGAACTCCACGTAGGCCATGGCCGAGAGCGCGCTCACGCTCGCCAGGCCCCAGATGAAGTTGCCCAAGGAGTAATAGATGGGCTTGCCCGCGTAGACCTCGACCCCTTGGAGCACGTGAGGGTGGTGCCCGATGACGGCGTCGGCGCCGGCGTCCACGCAGCGGTGCGCCCAGACGCGCTGGTCCAAGCTGACGGTCGACGTGAATTCTTCACCGAAGTGGAGGCTCACCACCAGGGTGTCGACCTGCCCACGGACCTGGCGGAGCCGCTCCGCGGCCTCGCCGAGGCGCGCCGCGTGGGGCCCCGAGCGCTCGGGGCGATGGTTCGTCCCGTAGGTGAAGGCGAGCAGCCCGAAGCGCCGGCCCCGCACCTCCAGGATGGCGGGCTCGAGTGCCCGCTCGCGCGTCAGGCCAGCGCCGGCCGGCGTCATGCCGGCACGCTCGACGTGCTCCAGGGTGGCCGCGAGCCCCGCCTCCCCCAGATCGAAGACGTGGTTGTTGGCGACGCTCACGACGTCGACGCCGCCTCGCGCGAGCGCTTGGGCGGCCGCCGGATCTCCCCGCAAGATGGGCGCACGCTCACGGTGCGCTCGGCGTGGGAGCGTGTCGCTCGCGAGCGGGCTCTCCAGGTTGACGAAGGCCACGTCCGCCGCTCGAAACCAGCGCTGGACGCCGGACAGCGGCTCAAGGATGGGCTGCTCGTGCAGGGCGGCGTTCAGATCTCGGGTGAACACCACGTCCCCACCGGCGACGAAGGTGAGCGGCGGGGCCTCGGCCCTCGCGTGCTTGGGCGCCAGCAGCCAGGCGCCGCCGAGCGTGGCGAGGCCCGTGGTGAAGCGACGACGCGGGAGCTTCATCGCGTGGGGCTCAAGGCTCTTCGACCTTGGGGACGCGCGGCACCGGGGGCAGGTGGCTGGGGATGGAGTCCGCCCCTCCCGGGAGGTTGCCGGCCAGGGCCCCGGGGTACATGGAGGGGCGATAGCCGGGGAGGATGGAGGGGCTGCGCCCCGCTGGCGCCTTGGTGGGATCACCCACGAGCTTCAGGCACTCTTTCACGATGAGCTTGAGCGTCTCGAAGACGCCCTCCCCCTTGGTGGCGACGGCCAGCACCTCCTGCACGCCCTCCGGCACGCCGAGGGCCTGGCGCAGCTCCTCGACCTCCAGGGCCGTGGGCAGATCGCGCTTGTTGTACTGGACCACGACGGGCACCCGATCCGGGTCGGTGCCCTGCAGCCGGAGGTTGGCGCGCAGGTTGAGCAAGCTGTTGGCGTTGGCGTCCAGCGTCCCCGCCTGGCTGTCCACCACGAAGACGACGCCATCGACGTTGCGCAAGATGAGCTTGCGCGTGTGATCGTAGTGCGCTTGCCCAGGCACCGTGCAGAGGTGCAGGCGGATCGTGTAGCCACGGAAGCTCCCGAGCTCCATCGGGAGCAAATCGAAGAACAGCGTGCGCTCCGCCTCGCTGTTGAGGCTCAGCAGCTTGCCGCGGTACTCCGGGCGGCTGCGCGCGTGGATGAGCTCGAGGTTGGTGGTCTTCCCGCCCAAGCCAGGGCCGTAGTACACGAGCTTGAGCAGCAGCTCCTTGCGGTGATGGTTGACGGTGGGCATGCCGGCGCTACCTCCCGTGTCCGGGGCCGAGGATGTGTGGCCAAGCGTCCTTGGCGCTCCAGTCGAGCGGGACGTGCGGTGCGTGATGGCAGCTCTCGGCGCAGAGCGACGGAGCTGGCTTCTTCACGAGCCGTGAGTCGTCCGTGGGCGCCTTGACGTGCTCCCCACCCGGCCCGTGGCAGGCCTCGCACTGGACGTCGGTCAAGCCCGTCACCGCGGTGACGGTGGAGCCCCCCGGTCGCTCGTAGCCGGTGACGTGGCAGCTCACGCACTCCAAGTTGTACTCCTTGTGCTGACGAGTGAGCGTCGCGTAGGCCCTGGAGTGGGCGGTGGTGCGCCAGAACTCCGTCGCGGCCGCGTGGCAGCGCTGACACGTCGCCACGCCGACGTAGGCCGCCTGTCCGGGCTCTAGCGCGGGGGGCCGACGGTCCTTGAAGGCCTCGCGGTTGTGCTCGTTCACGCGCCGGTAGAACTGGCTCATGCGCTCGGCGACGTTGGTGTCCGTGCCGTTCGACTCGCGCACCTCCAGCAGCTGATAGCGGAAGTAGCTTCCCTGCTCCGGCGCCGGTGGCTGGGTCAAGCTGGCGAGCTCGGCCTCCGCCCGGCTCAGATCGGCGCGCCGCGCCTGCAGATCTTGCTCGGCGGCGCCGTGGCGCTCGGCGCTGGCGAGGCGCGCACGCAGCTCGCCGATCCGGGACTCCAGGCTCGCCCGCCGCTCGCGCTGTGAGATCCCGGCGGCGTCCTGGAAGGAGAAGCTGTCGCCCCGCACGAAGTAGTCGACGACGCCGACGGCGGTGAGGTGATTGGGCGGTTGGACGACCAGGGTGGAGCCCACCATCACCGGGGGCATCGGAGCGTCGTTGGAGTCTCCAGCGTCGGAGGGCTTGCCGACGACCATGAGCTGAAAGGCGGGGTGCCTCTCCGCCAGGCGGAGCGCTTCCCCCCGCGGCAGCGCGACGAGCGCTACCTTGAGCTGCGCTCCGCGCTCGGTCAGCTGGGTGGCGGCGCGAGCGAGCGCCGCGTCGGCGTCCGAGATCGCGACGCCGCTCGGCGCCTCACCCCGGTGGCGTGGAGCGGCGACGCCCGCGAGGCCGACCGTGACGTTGGCGAGGCGCTCGACGTGGAGGGCCTCGACGGGGACGCCAGGAGCGCTGACGTTCCCCGCGAGGAGCCGCGCCCCCGTGGCCTCGCGGAGCCGGGCGAGCGTGTCGGCGCCCCCGGCCCAGTCGTTGGCGCCGGGCGCCCAGCTCGACAGCTTGAGCTCCTTGAGGGAGCTGGCGATGGCCTCTGCCTTCCAGAGATCTTGCTGGCGCCCTGGGCCCTCGAGCCTGGGCTCCATGAACAGCAGCGGGCCGGCGCCCAGCACCAGGCGCGGCGCTACGGGCGCCTGGTCTGCGGTGATGAGCGCGGCGGCGTGGTCGAGCCCGCCGAGCATGTCCTTGGTGCAGCCGCAGGGCTCGAGGGCGCCGGCGAGGGTGCCTAGCAGGTAGAGGCGGAGCGTGGGGGCGCTGGGGCTGGCGCTCGCAGGCACGTCAGGGCGCTTGCAGCTCGCCGCGGTGACCGCTCCGCTGGCCAGCGCCAAGCCGAGCAGCAGCACGGAAGAGGCCCAGCGTCGTGACATCGCAGCAACGGTAGCCCAGCTCGAGCCGTCCGGGCAGCTTCGTGGCGTGGGTGGGCCGGGGGACGCGGCGTTTCACGGGGCGGCGCCAGCGAGCCAGCGCTGGGGGACGCCGAGGTACACGCCGAGCGCGACCAGCCCCGCGAGCAGGAGCAGCACCAGGAGCCAGCGCCAAGGCCCGCGCTGGGGCGCGAAGGGGTCCGTCAGCGAGCGCTCGGCGTTGGGCGGCAGCTTGGCCTGAGCGGTGAGGGCGGCGCCGAAGGGGAGGTTGATCTTCGCGCGCGCGTTCACGGCCCAGCCGTTAGCGTCCAAGATGGGGCCCAGGCTCCGCTGCCGCAGCTTGAGCCAGGCGAGCAGCATGGAGGGGCCAGAGATGAGCAGCACGAGCCCGAGGAGGGCGAGCGGCATTTGCCACCAGCGCAGGCCGATGAAGCCCGTGATGAGCGCGGTGACCGCCGAGCCGACGGCGGCGAGCGCGAGCCCGATGGCCGCGAAGATGCCGGCGAACTTGGCGATGTCGAAGGGCGGCGCTGCTGGCGTCGCCGCGGGAGGCTTGGCGGCTGGAGCCTCGGCGGGGAGCGCTGGCGCGGCGTCCGCCTTGGCGCCCACGTCGCTGATGTTGGCGGCGGCCTGGGACTGGACCTGCTTTTCGCGCGCGCTGGCGAATTTCTCGACCTGCTCCCCGATGAGCTTGGCCACGGTCTTGTAGGGCAGGAAGAAGGCCTGGCTGATGCTGATGGGGTGATCCAGGAGCTTGACGACCTGGGCGCTCCAGTCCACGCCGTCACGGTCGTAGAAGATGCCGTTGCGGCCCACCATGAGCGAGTCCGCGTCCCCGGCGGTGACCGCGCAGGCGATCAGCATCTTCTCGTGGGTGTCCTTGCGGGTGCACTCGCAGTAGGCCAGGTACGTGCGGCTCAGGGTGGCGAGGGTGGCGTGACCATCGGCGCTGTTGACGCGAACGCACAGGGAGAAGGCGCGGGCGTCCAGGTACAAGACGCCGGCCAAGAACACCGCCCCCGAGCCCATGGAGTAGAAGTCCTCGAAGTTGACGAAGTTGCGCGTCAGCTTGAACAGGTCACGGCGAAAGCGCACCAGGCGCTCCAGTGACTCGAGCAGCGCCGCCTCCTCGGCTTGGGCCGCGTCCTGCTCGATGAGCGCCTGGAGCGCGGCGCGGGTGTCGCCCGTGGTCAGCTCCCGGAGCCGGTCGAGCCCGAGCGTGCTCACCTTGGACTCCGGGCGCTCGGCCTGCCACGCGGCGTGAGCGTCGAAGCGCCGGCACAGCGTGAGCCAATCGGCCTCCGGCAGCGTGCTGCGAGCGCCGAGGAGCGGCGTCACCACCTTGGCGGTGAGCTCCGCGAGCGGCTGGGCCCACGCCGGGTTCACGCCTTGGACCAGCGGCAAGGGGCGGCCCGCTTCGATCCGCGCGAGCGGGAAGGCGCGCACCTCTTGCCCCGAGGGCGAGAGCAGCTGGCTGGCGAGCGCCCCGTACTCTGCCTCGTCGCGGTTGAGGGCCGCCGTGGCGCGCGGGTCGAAGGCCGCGAGCCGGCAGCGCATGAAGTAGTCGTCGATTTTCTCACGGAGCGACGCGAGCAGCGCCGCGCCCGCCTCCGTGTCCGCCCCGAGGGGCAAGAGCTCCGTGGGATCGGCCGTGCCGCGGGCTTGCCAGGTGAGGTGCGCCTCTGCCTCGGTGAAGAACCGCTCGAGCAGCGCGAGCGAGATCCCGGGCTCGCCCGAGCGGTCCGGCTCGCTCCCGACGGTGTCCAGCAGCGCTTGGACGGCGCGCTCGAGCTCCGGGGTCCCGGCGCTGGCGACCGGGAGGATGCCGTCTCCGTTGAAGCGGCTCGCCGCGAAGCCCGTGACGGCCGACAAGACGTCCTCGGTGGACAGCTCCGTGGCCTCCGGCTTCTCCAGGCGATCGAGGAGCCAGCGGGCGGCGCGACGCAGCCGAGCGCCCTCCTCGGTGCGCTCGGAGATCTGCGCCACCGGGAGCAGCGCGCTGCCCGCCACCAAGCCCTCGGCGTCCTCCAGCATCGCGCCCAGCCACTCGGCGGCGTGGACGACGTCGGGCGCACGCAGGCGACCGTCTCGATCTCGATCCATCAGCTCCAGCGTCCGCGCGTCGAGCGCGAGCCCAGTCGTGGGGCAGCTGAGCGCCATCCAGAGCTTCTGATCGAGCTGCCCGAGGGCGAGCAGATCTTGGCCCGTCCCGAGCCGCACTTGATCGACGCCGCCCGCCCTGAAAAACCGCCAAGAGTGATCGCGCTGCGTAGCCATGAAAGCCCATGACGATAGGCGCAGGCCCTCCGGTTTGCCAAGGCACGCTTCGCGCGTGGCGCGCCGCGTGGGCGCACACTCGGGAGCTTGCCTGGATTGGTGTAGCTCGGTCAGGGGCGCCGCCTGCGCCGTGCTCAGGAGCGGCTGCGACGAAAGCAGGACTCGGGAACCCCGAGCTGCCGTCGGCGCGCCTCGGTCCGCGCGATGAAGCGCTGGGTGACGGGGTCACTGTAGCCGCTGGCGCGTCCGCCAGGCTCCAACTGACGCACGATGCGCGCCATCGTCAGCTCTCGGAGCCACTTGCCGATGAGCGAGGCGAGCGCCACCAGCGGATCGAGCGAGTCCGCGTCGCGCACGAAGTGGAGCGTCCCCAAGCCGGGGAAGTGATAGCTGCTGCGCGCCTGCGCCTGCGCCAGCGTCGTGTGGAGCCGCCCGGCGAGCGGCCCAAAGTAGTCCCCGTAGGCGGTGATCCCTCCGACCTTGCCACAGACGGCCTCGAGCTCGACGCCGGCGTGCTGCTGGAGCGCCAGCACCACGCGCTCCATGGCGTGCAAGTCGCAGTCGAAGCGTGAGGCGCCAGCGTGGCGGGCCTCGTTGAGCTGCCCGGTACACACCAGGCTGCTGCGCGCCGTCAGCAGCTCGATCCCCAGGGCCGCGAGCTCACGGCGCGCTTCGGCCACCTGGCGGAGCAGCTCGTCGGGGGCCTCGAAGAGCTCGCCGTCCGTCTGCCAGCACATGCCGCGCGCCGCCGGCGGACAGCGGGTCCGCAGCGCGCCCACGCCTTCGAGGGAGAGCCGCTCGAGCACCTCCGCGGGTGAGCGCGCCTCGCTGGCTAGGCTCCGGGCCCAGGCCTCTCCGAGGGCGACCTTGCCATGACGCACGAGCTGCTTGCTGTCATCGAGCCAAGGCCGGAGCTGGGCTGGCAGCGCCTTCAGCTCCGCCGCGCCCGCTGGGCTGACGCGCGCGAGCACGCCCGTGACGACCAGGGGCCCGAGCTGCGCGCCGAGGCCGTTCTCGTCCACGCCCACGCGAAGCATCGAGGGAGCCATCGTCAGGGTCACGAGTGAGGAGCCAAGGGGCCAGGCCAACGCTCACCGAGAGCGTCCCCGCAGCTTGCCATGACCCGCGTCACCTGCGCGGAGAGCCTGGGCTCAGCACCAGAAAAAGTTTTTCATACGACTCAGGAAAGATTCTTTCCGGTCACGGCTCCATGAGCGCGAGCTACCAGGTATCACTTTGATTTAATAGATTAATTTATATCGCCCCCGTTGGCTCGACGCTTGCTTAGTGGGGGCTGTCGTGTCGAGGACATCGAGATGGTTGCTTCGGCTCCCCCTGGCGGCGCTGCTGGTGGGGGGGGCGTGGACGAGGGTGGCGGAGGCCAGCCCTCGAGGGCTCACCTCCCGTAGCGTCGTGGTGGCGCCGCTCCTCCGGGAGCCCGAGAAGCTCCGGAGCTGGCTGCTCACGCGCAGCCCCGTGCTCGACGCTGCGCGCGCCCGGGTGGCGAGCGCGCAGGCTGAACAGCAGCAGAGCCGGCTCTGGGACAACCCCGTGCTCGACGCGGCCCTGGGCAACCTGGCGCTTGGGAGCCACACCGAGCCGCGGGGGCTCACCTGGCAGCAGACGGCGACGGTGGATCTCGGGCTGAGCCAGACCGTCGAGCTCGGCAAGCGGGGCCCCCGCCAGCGCGCCGCGACGCTGCGGCTACGCGCCGCGCGCGCGCAGGCGCGTGACCAGCTCGCCGAGCGCGTGTTTCTGGCGCGGGAGAGCATGGGCGCGCTGCTCTACCTGACGCTGCGCCGGCACTTGCTCGAGGAGTCGCTGGAGGACGCCCGCGAGGTGGCGAGGCTAGAGGCCAAGCGCCACGAGCAACAAGAGCTCTCCGGGGTGGACTATGATCGCGTCTTGCTCGAGGTCGCGGGGCTCGAGCAGCAGGTGGAGGCCCTCGGCTCGGAGGTCGCGGCGGCGCGCGCCTCCTGTGACGCCTTTCTGCTGGCGTCCTGTGATCTCGTGGGCCTCGACGAACACTCGCTCGACACCGCGCTGCCCGCCGCCGTCCCCGACGGCGCCGAAGAGCGGCGCGCGGACGTCGCGGCGCTGCGCCTGGAGGCCGCTGCAGCGCGTGAGGAGCAGACGCTCGCGCGCCGGCGCGCCATCCCGGACGTCTCCCTGCGGGTCGGCTACACCCACTCGCACTTCCAGAGCTCGGGAGACAACCCCAATGTCTTCAGCTTCGGCGTCGCCATGCCGATCACGCTCTTCGACCATGGACAGGCGGCCGCCGCGCAGGCGAGCGCTCGCGCCGCCGAGGCGAAGGCGAGCGCTGAAGCGAGCCTCCGCGGGGCTCGCGTCGCGCTCTCCTTGGCGCGGGCGCGCCTCCAGGCGGTGCGCCACAACATCCAGACGATCGAGCAGCGCTCTCTCCCGCTGGCGGAGAGCGTGCTCACGGCCTCCGAGACGGCCTTCCATCGTGGGGGAGCCAGCTTGACCGACCTGCTGCTCGCGCGCCGCGCGAAGCTCCAGCTACGGCTGGAGCTGCTCGACAGTCGCCACGCGCTGTTCGTCCTCACCAATGAGCTGCGCCGCGCGGCAGGTGTCGACGCCGTTGCCCTCGACCAGGAACCCTCATGACGTCCCCCCCCGATCCCTCCGCCGCTCCCCCCCTCCCCACGGCCGCTCGCCCCTCCCTCGCGAAGCTGTTCAGGCTGGATCGCTCGCGCAAGCTCAGCCTGGCGCTGGGGCTCGTCGCCGCGGCCGTGGCCGTCACGGCAGCCGCCAGCTATCTCCGCCCCGAGCCCGCGCCCGTCCCCGGGGCGGAGGGCTTGCGCGTCGAGCGGGGTGAGCTCGAGCTGGCGCAGGGCGCGGCGCAGTGGAGCACGCTGCGGCTCGGGCGCGCGCTCACGCCCGCCGAGCGCTTGGGAGACGCTCACCCCGCGCGGTTCATGGTGGATGAGACGCAGGCCTCGAAGGTAGGCTCGCCCCTCGCTGGGCGCGTCACCGCCGTCTTCGTGGAGCTGGGGCAAGCCGTCAAGGCGGGTGATCCGCTGTTCACGGTGTCGAGCCCGGACATCGCGGAGCTACGAGCCGCCCGCGAGAAGGCGCGGGTGGAGGTGCAGCTCGCCAGGGCGTCTCTCGAGCGAGTGCAGGCGATGGTCGCGGCGCGCGCGCTGCCCGCCAAAGACGAGCTGACGGCAGACGCCGAGCTGCGCCAGGCCAGGCTCGCCTTGAGCCTGGCAGAGTCCAAGCTGCGGTCGCTGAAGGTCTCCTCGAAGTCCGACAGCGAGTTCTTGGTGGTGGCGCCACGTGAGGGCACCATCATCGAGAAGAACGTCCTGCTCGCCCAGGAGGTGACGCCAGACGTGACCCTGGTGGGGGTGGCGGACGTCCGCCAAGTGTGGGTCGTGGCCGAGCTCTATGAGACGGACGCGGCGGGCGTCCAGTCCGGGACGCCCGCGGAGATCTCGAGCCCCACGCTGCCGGGCTTCAGCGCCGAGGGCAGGGTCGACATGGTCTCCGCGGTGGTCGACCCCGTGCGCCACACCGTCGGCGTGAGGATCCGCCTCCCCAACGAGGCCGGGAAGATCCGTCCGAACGCCTACGCGGAGGTGCGGTTCCGCACCAGCGTCCCCTCGGGGGCCGTGGAGGTCGCCACGAGCGCGCTCGTGAGTGACGGCGCCGAGCAGTACGTCTACGTCCAGCAGCGCCCGGGCCACTTCGCGCGCCGGCGCGTCGTCGCGAGCTCCTCTCGCGGTGGTCGCGTGCTGGTGCTCGAGGGGCTCGAGCCCGGGGCCGAGGTCGTAGAACAGGGCGCCACCTTGCTCGACAACCAGATCGATCTCGAGAGCTGAGCCACACCATGCTCGAGAGGCTCCTTCGCTTCTCGCTAGGCAATCGCCTAGCGGCCGTGCTGTTCGCCGTGCTCCTGGCGCTCGGCGGCTATCACTCGTTCAAGCGGCTGACCATCGAGGCCTTCCCGGACCCGACGGACACCCAGGTGCAGCTCATCACGATCTTCCCCGGGCAGCCCACGGAGGAGGTGGAGCGGCGCGTCTCCTTGCCCCTCGAGCGAGCGCTCAACGGGACCCCGGGGCTGACGCGCCTGCGGAGCATCACCCTGTTTGGCTTGTCCTTCGTGACGCTCACCTTCGATGACGCGGTGGACGTGTACCACGCGCGCCAGCAGGTGGCCGAGCGGATGGGGCAGGCCGATCTTCCGCCCGACGTGCAGGCGGAGATGGGGCCGATGGCGACGCCCATCGGTGAGATCTATCGCTACACCCTCGAGGGCCCACGCTCCGATCCGATGACGCTACGGACGCTGCAGGACTGGACGGTGCGCCCCCAGCTCATGCAAGTGCCGGGCGTGGCGGACGTCGTGACCATCGGCGGGCTCGCGCGCGAGCTGCACGTCCAGCCAGAGCCGACCAAGCTGGCGGCGCTCGGCGTCGGGCTCACGGGCGTCTTCGAGGCCTTGGAGAAGGCCAGCGCCAACGCCACCGGCGGCACCATGGAGCGCGGCTCGGAGATGTTCGTCATCCGCTCGATCGGGATCTTCAAGAGCGCCGCGGACGTAGAGAACGTGCGCGTCGGCTACCACGCCGGCGTCCCGGTGCTCGTCAAGGACGTGGCCAGCGTGACGGAGGGCTACGCGCCACGCCAGGGCGTCGCGACCCGCGGTCAGGATCAGGACGCGGTGGAGGGCATCGTGCTCATGCGGCGCGGTGAGAACCCGTCGACGGTGCTCGAGGCCCTCCGAGAGCGCATCGGCACGCTCAACGCCAGGGCGCTGCCAGAGGGGGTGCGCGTGGACCCCTTCTATGATCGCACCGAGCTCGTCGACACCACGCTCGAGACGGTCTTCGGGAACCTGGTCGAGGGCGCGCTGCTCGTGACGGCTGTGCTCTTCGCCTTCATGCTCTCGCTGCGCGCCTCGCTCATCGTGGCGGCGGTCATCCCGCTCTCGCTGGCGGCGTCGTTCACGTACCTGCACCTCAGGGGCATGAGCGCCAACCTGCTCAGCATGGGGGCGGTGGACTTCGGGATCATCGTGGACGGCGCCGTCATCTTGGTGGAGCACCTGTTCCACAAGCTGTCACCGCGGCCGGGAGAGCCCGCCACAGCGTCGGACGCGCCGCTCTCCACGCGGTTGTTCGACGCGGCGAAGGAAGTGGCGCGACCTACCTTGTTCTCGCTGCTCATCATCATCGCGGCCTACATCCCCATCTTCTCGCTCGAGCGGGTCGAGGGGCGCATCTTCTCGCCGCTGGCGAACACGGTCGTGAGCGCCCTGGTGGGGGCGTTGGTCGTGAGCTTCACGCTGGTGCCCGTGCTGTGCCTCTGGGCGCTGCGCCGCCCCCGGGTGCAGCGTGAGTCGCCGCTGCTGCGGTGGGCGCAGCGCGCGTATGATCCGGTGCTGCGCTACGCGATGCGCAACGTGCCGGCCGTGCTGGTCGTGGCCGCGGGGGCGCTGGTGGCGGCGCTCACCTTGACGCCCCGGCTGGGCTCGGAGTTCCTGCCTGCGCTCAACGAGGGAGCGCTGTACGTCACCGTCACCTTGCCGGGCAACCTCTCGATCTCGGAGGGGAGAAAGCTGACGCCTCGGCTCGTGTCCCTCATCGAGCGCACGCCAGAGGTGAACGCGACCCTCAGCCAGCTAGGGCGCCCCGAAGACGGGACGGATCCGAAACTCCCGAACAACCTCGAGATCTTCATCCGCCTGCGACCCCTGGCGCAGTGGCGCCCGGAGCTGCGGGGTGACCTCGACCGGGTCATCGCGGAGATGAGCCGGAGCCTGCATGAGGTGCCAGGCATCGACTTCAACTTCTCGCAGCCCATCCGGGACAACGTGGCGGAGAACATCGCAGGGCAGCAGGGACAAATCGCCGTGAAGGTCTACGGTGACGATCTCACGGAGCTGACGAAGACCGCCGAGCAGATGCGGGACATCGTCGCGAAGGTGCCCGGCGCCGCGGACGTCGCGCTCGTCAAGTCCGGGGTGGTCCCACAATTGGCCGTGCACCTCGACCGAGCGGCGCTCGCGCGGCACAACTTGGATCTGGCCGAGGTCCAAGATTACATCGAGATGGCGATGGGGGGGCACGTGGCCAGCGAGCTGTGGGAGGGCGAGAAGCGCTTCGACATCACCGTGCGCTTGCCGAAGTCCACGCGGGAGGACATCGGCGCCATCCAGCGCATCGTCCTGCCCTTGGAGGACGGCTCCCTCCTGCCGCTCTCCGCCGTCGCCGAGGTGAGCATGGGGACGGGCCGCGCCGCCATCACCCGCGAGAACGGTCGGCGGTACGTGGGCGTCCGGATGAACGTGCGAGACCGGGATCTCGGCTCCTTCGTGGCTGAGGCGCAGGCCGCGGTGGCGGCGAAGGTGACCGTCCCGGAGGGGTGCTCCACGACCTGGGGAGGGGAGTTCGAGAACCAGCAGCGCGCCATGGCGCGGCTCAAGATCGTGATCCCGATCGCGCTCCTCATCACCTACCTGCTGCTCTACGCTGCCTTCGGGCGGCTCTTCGACGCCAGCGTCATCCTCGTCAACGTCCCCTTCGCCCTGGTGGGCGGCGTCGGGGCGCTCGCCGTGGCGGGCCTCACGCTGAGCGTCTCGGCGGCGGTCGGCTTCATCGCGCTCTTGGGGCAGGCGGTGCTCAATGGAGTGCTCGTCGTCGCGGCCATCCGGGCGCGCCTCGACGCTGGAGAGCCGCTCGAGGTCGCCGTCACCGAAGGCACCCGAGAGCGGCTCCGCGCCGTCTTGATGACGGGGCTCTTGGCGGCCCTGGGGCTGTTGCCGGCGGCCCTGTCGAAGGCCATCGGCAGCGAGACGCAGCGCCCCATCGCGGTGGTCGTGGTGGGCGGCACCATCTCCGCTGCCCTGTTGACACTGGTGCTGCTGCCGGTCACCTACTATCTCGCTTGCGTCGCCAGCGAGCAGCTGAGCGCGTGGTGGCGCGCACGTCGGGGAGCGACGGTGTCGAGGGCAGCGTGATAGGTTGAGCACGCAGTGCCCGACGCCTCACCGCCGCTCGCCTCCACCTCCGCGCTGGCGGCGGCCCACGCGCGGTTCGCGCGGACCTCCATCGCGGTCTACTCCGGCACGGTCGCCGTAGTGCTGGGATTTCTGGTGGCGGCGCTGCTCACGGACCATCGACACGAGCAAGAGCAGGCAGAGGAGCGGCTGCTGCTCGCGGCGGTGGAGCGCGGGCAGTCCTTGGCGCAGCTGGTGGACCTACTGGTCGGCGAGCTGAAGCGCCTCGGCAAGCGCGAGGAGCTCAAGCCCGGCGACGCAGACTCGGTCTCCGAGCAGGCGCTCCTGGAGCTGACGCACGGCAAGAGCGCCATCTTCGACGTGGGGGTGGCGGTGCTCGACGCTCGGGGCGTGGTGGAGTGGGAGGAGCCTCGTGGTTTCGTCAGCCAGTCGAGCTTCGGTGGGGAGGCGTGGTTCAAGGAGGTGAAGTCGACGGGGGAGACCAGCCTCGTGGCGGTCGACCCGGAGCGCGCGAGCGACGCGCTGCTCTACGTCGTCTCGCCGGTCCTGAGGAACGAGTCCTTCGCCGGCGCCTTGGTGGGCGCCATCGATCTTAGCGGGCAGCGCTACCACACCGCGCGCGCCGAGATCGCCGCGGCGCGCACCTTGGTCGCCACCTTGGACGGCACCGTCATCTTTCCGCCACGGCAGCCCCGCTTCGCCGAAGAGGAGGCGTACAGGCAGCTCTTCGACGCGAAGCAGGCGCAGGCCAGGACGCAGCGCGTGGTGCTGCAAGGGCGCCCGCGCGTGATCGCCACCTCGCCGGTCGCTGGGACGCAGCTCCAGCTCGTGCTGGTGGCCGAGGAGTTCGAGCTGCTGCGCCCAGCGCGGGAGCGGCTCTACTCCAGCCTCGCCATCGGCTTGACGCTCTTGGCGGCGCCGCTGGCGTTACTGGTGCTCTTGCAGCGACGGAGCCTGAGGCTCTACCGGGAAGCCGAGGAGGCGGCGCTGCGCGAGGAGCAGCTCCAGCGGCTCGGGGAGGCCGCCAACCTCATCGCGCACGAGGTGCGCAACGGGCTGAACGGCGTCAGCGTAGGGCTGGACTTGGTCGCTGGGGTGCAGGGGCGCAGCGAAGGCGAGCGCCTCGCGGTGCTGGCGCTGCTGCGACGGGAGATGAAAAACCTCGCCGATTTCACCGGGGAGCTGATGCTCGTCTCCAAGGGTATCGTCCCCAAGCCCGTGTCTCTCGACCTCGTGGAGCTGCTCCCCGAGCTGACCGCGGTGGCGCGAGAGGCTGGCACGGAGCTGGGGATAGAGGTGGAGATGTGCCTCCCACCAGCCCCGCTGCGGGTCCGTGTCGACCCGACCTTGCTGCGGGTGGTGCTCACGAACCTCGTCAACAACGCCATCGAGGCCGTGGCGAGCCGCGGTGACGGCTCGCCGGGGCACGTGCGGCTCACGCTCTGGCGAGAGGGCGAGCGCACCCTGATCCGAGTGCAGGACGACGGCCCGGGCGTCGATCCGAGGGTGCGGCTCTTCGAGCCGTTCCAGACCGGCAAGCCGAGCGGTACGGGGATTGGCCTCGCCGTCTCACGGAAGATCGTGCGTGCGCATGGTGGTGAGCTTCACCTGGAGCCCACCCAGGAAGGGGCGAGCTTCCGCGTGGAGCTGCCGAGCGAGGGACCATGAACCTGACCTTACTCATCGTGGATGATGATCGCGGATTTCGGTCGCTGACGGAGGTAGCGCTGGCCGCCGAGGGCTTCGAGGTGAGGCAAGCGGCGACGCTGGCTCGCGCGAGGAGCGAGCTGGCGCAGGCGGCGCCCGACGTCGTGCTGCTCGACCGCCGCCTCCCGGATGGAGACGGCCTCGACCTGCTCACCGAGCTACACGCCACGGACCCCGAGGGGCCGCTCGTCATCGTGGTGACGGCCTATGGTGACGTGGAGAGCGCGGTGACGGCGCTGCGCGCTGGCGCCGTGGACTACCTGATCAAGCCCCTGCAGGTGGCCGACCTCATCGTGAAGCTCCGGCGCGCCATCGAGACCCGGCGCTTGCGCGATCAGCTCGCGTACGCCACGGGCGCGCTGCGACACCCCGTCCAGCCCGCCGTGGGGAGCGCCGCGGCCCAGCGGGTCCAGCGCGAGCTGGAGCAGGTGGCGACGAGCCCCCTCACGCCCGTCTTGCTCTCGGGGCCCTCGGGCGCTGGCAAGCAGTACGCCGCCGAGGCGCTGCACCGGCTCACCTATCCGGATCACGCCAGCGCCCCCTTCGTCGATCTCAACTGCGCGGCCTTGCCGGAGCACCTCCTGGAGAGCGAGCTGTTTGGCCATGAGCGAGGCGCGTTCACGGACGCCAAGACCACGCGGCGTGGGCTGGTGGAGCTGGCTAGCGGTGGCACCCTATTTCTGGACGAGGTCAGCGAGCTCCCGGAGCACGCTCAAGCCAAGCTCCTCAAGTTCTTCGACAGCATGAAGATCCGCCGGGTGGGGGGGCAGCGGGAGCTGAGCGTCACGCTGCGCGTCGTGCTCGCCACGCACCGCCCGCTCGACAAGCTGGTGGAGCAGGGCCGCTTCCGAGCGGATCTCTACCATCGCATCACCGTCTATCAGGTCAGGATCCCTGCGCTCAGCGAGCGGAGGGAGGATCTGCCCGTCTTGGCCGACACCTTCTTGCGGTTCTTTGGCGCGCGCGTGAAGAAGAGCGTCCGCGGGCTGACGCCAGGCGCCCACGCTGCGCTCGCGCGCTACGCCTTCCCGGGCAACGTCCGAGAGCTCAGGAACATGATCGAGCGGGGCGTCATCAGGACGACGACGGAGTGGGTGACGGAGGCGGAGCTGGGGCTCGAGGAGGCCGGGCCCTCGGACGCGCAGGCGGGCGCCTTCTTCTCCGTGAGCCTCCAGCCCGACGGGAGCCCTCCGCCGCTCAGCGCGGTGGAGCGCCGCTACACGGCGCACGTCTTGGCGCACCTCGGGGGTCCACGCGCGCAAGCCGCGCAGGCGCTCGGCATCTCTTACCCTACCCTGCTGAAGTACCTCCGAGAGTCCGGGGTGGAGCCGGAGTGAGCGCCGCGTCCTCGCTGGGAGCGGCGATGACCTCTTCCAGCAGGCTCTCCAGGGTCTGATTGAGCAAATCACTCTCGGACTCGACCAGCTCGAAGAAGGCCTCGCGCAGGCTCAGCTCCTCGACGGAATAGGCGCCTCCCGCGCCGAAGAGCAGCTGCTCGCTCTCTGGTGAGGACGCCAGCTGCGCGCGCCATCGTTGGATGAGGCGTTGCCTCGGCGACACCCCGCTCGCGTCGGAGAGGTGGAGCAAGTGCCACACGTCGGCGGTGAAGAGCCCTTGGCTCGGGCGTCCGGTCCACACGTCCGCCAAGACGTTCCTGCGGTGCCGGTAGTCCACGCGGCTGCTGGGCGGCAGCAGCGCCCACAGGCCCGTGGCGGCGCCGAGGCTCCCCCCCGTGAGCGCCACGACGGTCGCCGCGCGGCTCTGTCCTCCGCCGAGCTCCAGCGCCGCGGCGGTGATGCCCGCGACCGCGTCGATGAGGATGGAGCCCACGGTCAGGAGCGTGGTGTGGCGATCCGCGCGGGAGCGCAGCTCTTCCTTGGCGAGCTCGACCCGATCGCCAGCGCAGTCGAAGCCAGCGCGCATCGCAGAGATCCTGAACTTGGCGAGCGCGATCCTGTCGATGACCTGCCGGCGTGCCTCACGGCGGCGCTCGTGCGTGGCGGCGCTGCTGGCGAGCTGGAGCTGAGCGCTCAGCCCGAGCGCCTCAGCGATGCCCCATGCGTGGCTCGAGAAAGGGCTGTCACGGCCCTCCAAGCGCGGGCGCCCGTCGGGTGGCCGCGCAGTGAAGCTGGGCACCTCCGCGAAGCAGCCCGCCTCGCTGGGGCTCGTGGCCCGTGGGAGCTGCTGGGCAGCCCCGCTGGCGCAGCCGCCGCCAGCCACGGCGAGCGCCATGACGAGGGCGTTGGTCCATGCGCTCCGCTGACCCATGCTAGCGCAGGCCTAGCACCTCCGGCGGACCTTGGCGCCGGTGAGGGGTCACGGCGCCGCGCTGGAGCAGCACCGGAAGCCCACGTCGAAGTTGCGGAAGGTCTCGCGCTGCAGCACGAAGGTGAAGTTGCAGCTCGTGGCGGCACCCTGCGCGCCGTAGTTGCCGCCGAGCACTCGGTAGTAGTTGACGCCGTCCACCGTGATCCGAGTGCCGGTCCACTCGCTGACGTTGCCCGAGAAGTCATAGCCGTACTTCTCGCCAGGGTTCGCGCCGATGTTCCAGTCCGCCGCGCAGGCCGCCTGGTTGCCGGTGACCCACGGCGCGAGCAGGTTGGTGCTCGCGTCGTTGCAGCGCTGGGACACGTAGGTGAGTGGCGCGGTCCGGTAAGACCAGATGGGGTTGGTGGTCTGGGCCTGGTTGGCGCTGCCGCGGCACGCCGACTGCCACTCTACCTCGGTGCACAGCCGCAGCGGCGTGCCGTTCCCCGCTCGGATGCTGCCGCACGCCGCCTCGGCGTTGGCGCGGTTGACGCTGGTCCAGGGCAAGACCCCGGGCTTCGAGCAGGCGCGCGTCTCGTCGAGCCCGAAGCTCGAGCCCGTGGCGTCGGGGCGCGAGGCCTCCCAGGCGTGGACCCAGAGGTTCGAGCCGACCCGGATCATCGGCTCGACGAGGCCCTGACAGGCGTGAGCGCCGCCGCCGCTGTCGTTGGTGTAACACGTCAGGCTGCCCGAGGGGGTGCGCTCGTCGACCTGACCGTCGCAGTTGTCGTCGAGCCCGTTGCAGAGCTCGTCGCGCGCCTTGTTCGGGTTGGGCGCGACGTTGCAGGTGACGCCGGTGCCGCTGGGGGCACAGGCGAAGGTGGATTTGCCTGCGCACTCACCCACGCCCACGCTGCACGGCTGCCCCTTGGTGGGGAAGGTCTCATCGACCTGTCCGTTGCAGTTGTTGTCGAAGTCGTCGCACTTCGTCTCGATGGGGGAGAGGCTGCCGTTGGCCTGCACCTCGATGCGGGCGTCGCGCGCCTGATAGTTGCAGCGCCAGCCGTTCGCCCCTTCGCACCGTGGGCTGGAGCCCGCGCAGGGGCCCACTTGAGCACAGAAATTCGAGATGGGGGTGACGTTGTCGTCGACGACGCCGTTGCAGTCGTTGTCCTTGCCGTCGCACACCTCCGGCCCGGTGGGGTAGACCGCGCAGGTGTGCTCGCAGCCATCGGCCGGGTCTCCGTTGAGATCACGGAAGCCGGGGCGGCAGGCCAAGACGCCGCACTGGCCGCTCGCGCAATTGGAGACGGCGTTCGGCAGGTTGCAGACGTTGTTGCAGGCGCCACAATTGCGCGGGTCCGTCTGCAGGTTGAAGCTCTCGTCGACCTGGCCGTCGCAGTCGTTGTCCTTGCCGTCGCAGAGCTCGATGGACGGGATCTTCCCGCCGAGGCAGGTGGGCGCGCCGTTGACGCAGTAGACGGCGCCGGCGCTACACTCACCGACGCAGACGCCGTTGGGGCAGTGCGTGCCGCACGCCGTGCCGACGTCCGTGGGCTGGTCGTCCACGAGCCCGTTGCAGTCGTCGTCCAGGCCGTTGCAGATCTCCGGCTGCGTGGGATAGACGGGGCACTCGTAGGAGCAGCCCTGGCTTGGGTGGTTGCCGCCCCTGGGCTTGGCGAAGCCCGGCTCACAGGCGTAGGTGCAGACGCCGGCCACGCAGCTCAGCGTGGAGTGATCCTTCTGCGGGCAGGCGCGGTTGCAGACGCCACAGTGATTGGGGTCGGTGGCTAGGTCGAAGCCGTCGTCGACGACGCCGTTGCAGTCATTGTCACGCCCATCGCAGAGCTCCACGCCGCTGTTGCTCAGCTCACACTCGCAGCCGTTGTCCACGCGGCCGTCGGCGTCCACCATGCCGTGGTCGCAGCTCCCCACCACGCAGCGGCCGCCCGCGCAAGCCGGGAAGCCTCCGGGGACCTGACAGACGTTCCCGCAGCGCCCGCAATTGCGCGGATCCGTAGCGGTGTCGCCGCACTCTGCGTCCGTGTCTGCGTCGGTGTGCGCGTCCGTCGCGGCGTCGCGCCCCGCGTCCGGATCGATGAGCCCTCCGGTGCCCCCGGTGCCCGCGCTGCCCCCGGCGCCGGCGCTGCCCCCGGCGTCTGCGGCGCCGCCACAGTCGTCGAAGCAGTAGGCCTCGGTGGTGCAGCCGGCGCCCACGGCGAGGGTCAGCGCGGCGACGAAGGGGAGGACCCAGGGCAGGGACGGGCGCCGCAGGGGCGCGCTGGAGCGCGTGCTCATTTCACACCTCGCTCACGGCGGCGGAGCATCGCGCCCAGCGCGAGCAGGCCGGTCAGGGAGAGCGCCAGGGCCGAGCGCGACGATGAGGCTCCCTCGACGCGGCAGGCGCACCCGCCGCCACCGCTGGCCAGGCCCCAGTTGCCTGAGCCGGGGAGGCCGCCGCCGTCGGCGTTGCCGCCGGCGCCCGCGTTGGCCGCGCCGCCTCCCGTTCCCGCGTTGGCCGCGCCGCCTCCCGTCCCCGCGTGGGCTCCGCTGCCACCCGTGCCGGCGCTTCCGCCGGTGCCGGCGGCCGCACCACTGCCGCCAGTACCAGCGCTGGCGCCGCTGCCACCCACGCCGCCGCTCCCTCCTCCCCCGCCGGAGCCGCCCGCGCCAGCGTCGGGATCTGGGACGCAGTAGCCCTCAGCGTCGCAGACGAGCGAGCCGGCGCAGGGGAACTCCCCGCCGCGGCACGGGCTCGAGCACACGCCGTGATGGCACTCCTTCGGCGCCGCGCAGAGGTCGTCACCGACGTCGACCTGACCGTCGCAGTCGTCGTCGATGCCGTTGCAGCTCTCCGGTCGCGGGCCGACCGCGCCCTCGCAGACGATGTTGCCGTTGCGGCACGCCGCGGTGCCCGCCTGGCACGGCGGGTGATCCTGAGGTGCGGTGGGCTGCTCACACGCTGCGCCCACCCGCGCGTCGTCGGCGCTGACCGCGGAGTCCTCGTCGATCTGGCCGTTGCAGTTGTCGTCGATGCCGTTGCACAGCTCGGGCGCTGGTCCGATGCCGCCCTGGCAGACGATGCTCCCGTTCACGCACTCCGTGACCCCGGGCGCACAGATCCCACGGTTGCATCCGTCCGGGGCGGCGCTGCCATCCGGGCAGCAGGGAGCCCCGGCCTCGGCGATGTCGTCCACGACGCCGTTGCAGTCGTTGTCGAGGCCGTCACAGATCTCCGGGACGCACTGGACGTCGCAGCCGCCAGGGACGTCGTCCACGCTGCCGTTACAATCGTCGTCGAGGCCGTTGCACACCTCCGCGCGCGGCAAGATCTGCCCGAGGCAGGTGCCCCAGGCCTCCGTCCCGCCGCCGGCCGCCGCGGTGCAGGCTTGCGAGCCAGCCTGGCAGGCCGCGACCCCTTCGGTGCCGGGTGGGCCCGTGTAACAGCTCCGCGTCATGCCGTCGACGACGCCGTCGCAGTCGTCGTCCAAGCCGTTGCACACCTCCGCGCCTGGCTGGGTGCCGCCGCGGCACTCGAGCGTACCGTTGACGCAGACCGTGGTGCCAGGACGGCACACGCCGATGTTCGTGCCGCAGGGTTGGTTGGCATCCAGCGGGGCGTTGTCCACCACGCCGTCGCAGTCGTTGTCCTTGCCGTCGCAGATCTCCGGGAAGCAGGTCTGGTCACAGCCGCCGGGGACGTCGTCGATGATGCCGTTGCAGTCGTCGTCGAGACCGTTGCACACCTCCGTGGTGGGGGTGCCCGCGGTGAGGGGGGTGCAGGCGGCGCCTCCACTGTTGGCGCAGCAGGCGGTGGGGGCGTTGGGGTCCGCCGCGCACTTGCGCACGCCGTCCCGCCGGCACACGCCGACGCCCACCGTGCAGGAGGGGCGGCAGAAGCCCGCCTGGCAGGCGTAGCCCGAGGAGCACTGGGCGTCGCCGGCGCAGGCGCAGCGCCCCTGGTTGCAGCTGGACCCGGCGGCGCAGTCCGCCGCGGTAGCGCACTCCTGGTAGGCGTTGAGGCCCTCGTCGACGCGGCTGTTGCAGTTGTCGTCTTGGCCGTTGCACACCTCGAATTTTACCGTGCGCGAGACGATGTCCGCGAAGGCCGCCTCGATCTGCGCTTGGTTCTGCGCGATGGGCGCGGTGGTCTTGCCCGAGCCGCCCTCCGCCATCATGGCGTCGAGCTCGGGGACGTCCAGCCCGCCCGCGTTGCCCATGCCCAGGGTGTAGATGACGGGGGGATTGGGGTTGGCGCTGCCGCCGACGGCGCGGAGATCCCTCACCTCATCCGAGGGGTCCAGGTTGCAGTTGTCCACGCCGTCCGTCATGACCACCAGCGCGTAGGGGCGGCAGCTGAACTTGTCGTCGTAGAGCGGGCTGGCCGGGGTGTTGCGGGCGTCGTAAATGGGCGTGTACCAGGCGAGCCGCATGAACCGCACGGACTGCGCCAGCATGGTCTGGCTGTTCATGGGGCGGATCTCCGGGTTGCGCGGCGCGCCGGTGTTAGCGCCCGTGCTGGAGCAGGCGTTCTCCACGGAGTCGATCCACGGCAGGATGGAGAGGCCGGAATTGAGGCCCGGGCTGACCAGCACGCGCCCGCCGCTGCTGTTGTCCGGGGCGCAGCCTGCGCCGTGGAAGCTGAAGTTGTTGCCCGGGTTCCAAACCCGCGTGAGGTAGTAGTTGGCGTCGTTGTTGGTGCAGCGGCCGCTGACGCCAGCGCCCGTGCCGGTGGCGCAGCACCACGCGGCCCGGTTGTTGCCCGTGGAGCAGTCCGAGTCCTCCCGAAAGCGGCTGAGGCCGAAGTCCAGGAGTGCGTTGTGGGCGTTGATGACGTTGGTGAGCGCCAGCTTGGCCGCCGTCATGCGGCTGGGGGCGTTGTCCGCGCAGCGCCAGATGGGGCGCCCGCCGTTGCCGGTGGTGCAGGCGCTGTTGGCGTTGCAGGCGTAGCCGAAGCCAGTGCCCAGGTTGTTGTCGCAGAAGACCGCCGTGTTGTCGCTGTCGCAGTTGAGCGCAGTGTTGTTGGCGAAGCGCCAGGTCATGGAGCCCGAGGTGTCCAGCATGACCATGAGCCGGCCCTTGATGACCGTGGGGGGAGGCGGCCCGGCGAGCACGCCGAGCGGCGGGACCTCGAAGCCGACGTCGATCACCGCGGGGTAGACGAGCTGGCGGGGGTCGACCCGCACGACGGCGTGCCCATCCTCCGAGAGCTCGAACAGGGTGTCCCGGGAAGAGCCGTCCGCGCTCACCACCCGCGCCATCCCCACCATCACGCGCAGGTGACCCTGCGCGTCCACGAGGGCCACCCGGTCGTCCTCTTGCCGAACCAGGCGGAGCCCCGGCTCGCTGACGGCCACCTTCCAGACGAAGGTGTCGGGCGCGCGCTCGTCGAGCAGCACCAAGCTCTCATGGACGCGGTTCTTCTCGACCGTCCGCACCAGCGAGGCGGCGCTGCCGAAGGCTCCCGCGTAGACGGCGCGGCCGTCGTCCGTGAGCGTGGCGCGGCCCCCACCGGCGCCCAGCGGCTCGAGCTTCAGTCCCGAGGTGGAGCCCAGCGGCTGGATGATGAGGCCGCCGCTGGCGGTGAGCGGCGCGCGCACGTCGATGTCGAGGGCGAGCGGGCCGTTGCTCGGCGTGGAGGCGGCGAGCGCCGAGCCGGTCGGGCGCAGGCTCACCGTCGCGCGTTGCTTGAACAGCCGCTGGAGCTCGGCGTGGCGTGCCGTGACGCTCTGGAGCGTGGTGATGACGGCGAGCGGATCTGCCGTGGCGCCGAGGCTCCCCGCGTCCACGTCGCCGAGGAGGCGCTGGTGGGGCTCATCGGCGGCCGAGCAGGCGCCAAAGCCGAGCGCGCTGGCGGCGAGGGTCAGCGCCAAGAGGCGTGAGGCGGTGCCAAGCCTGTAGGAGCGAGAACGATCAGAAGCCATGCGTCATGCAACCTCCGTCGCGCGAGAGCCACGTCGCGACCATGGCCCAGCATAGCGCAACTCACGGCTCTTTGGGCGTGATCGCGCCCGCTCCGTGAGGGAGCGCCTCGCGCGCGCTCGGGACGTCGAGGGCGTGCTCCCCCGATGAGGGGCCCTCTGGCTGGGTAGGACTCAAGGCAGCTCGATGAGGCCGGCGGCGCCCATCCCGCCACCGATGCACATGGTGACCAGCCCGCGTCTGCCCCCCCGACGCTCGAGCTCACGGATGATGCTGGCCACGAGCTTGGCGCCCGTGCAGCCGAGCGGGTGCCCGAGCGCGATGGCGCCGCCGTTGGGGTTGAGCTTCTCTTCCGGGATCTCCAGCGTGCGCTGGACGTGGACGGCCTGTGAGCCGAAGGCCTCGTTGAGCTCCACGACGTCGATGTCGCTCAGCGAGAGCCCCGTCCGCGCCAGGAGCTTCCGGACGGCGGGGATGGGGCCGATCCCCATGACGTCAGGGTCCACCCCCGCGGTGCTGAAGTGCCGGAAGATGGCGCGCGGCTTGACGCCCAGCGCTCGCGCCTTCTCCGCGCTGAGCACGAGCATGGCCGCCGCGCCGTCGCTGAGCGGGCTGCTGTTGCCCGCCGTCACGCTGCCGTCTACCGCGAAGGAGGGCTTGAGCTTGGCGAGGCTCTCCGCGCTCGTCTCGGGTCGGATGAGCTCGTCCGTGCGAAAGTCGAAGCCGACGTGCGCGCCGCCTTCGAAGCGCACGCCTTGCACCGTGACGATCTCGTCCTCGAAGCGGCCCGCCTCACGCGCGGCGACCGCCCGCTGGTGGCTGCGCAAGGCGAAGGCGTCTTGCTCGGCGCGCCCGATCCCGAAGCGGCGCGCGACGTTCTCGGCCGTGAGCCCCATGGGGGTGTAGGCGGTGGGCCTCAGCTCCATGAGCCGTGGGCTGGCGCTCAGCTTGAGCCCGGTCATGGGGACGGTGCTCATGCTCTCGACGCCGCCCGCGATCACGATGTCGTTCGCGCCCGTAGCGATGGCGCCCGCGGCGATGGCCAGCGCTTGCAGCCCGCTCGAGCAGAAGCGGTTGATGGTCATGGCGGAGGTCTGCTCCGGGAGGCCTCCGAGGAAGCCCGCCAAGCGGGCGATGTTCAGCCCTTGCTCGCCTTCTGGCATGGCGCAGCCGAGCACCAGATCTTCCACCATGGAGGGCTGCACCTGTGGCACCCGCTTCAACAAGGCCTGGATGACCTCACCGGCGAGCTCGTCCGGGCGCTTGTTGGCGAGCGAACCCTTGTGGGCGCGGCCTACCGCCGAGCGCACGGCCTCTGCAATCACGATCTCGGTCATGGCATTCTCCTAGTTACGCAGGGGCTTGTTGGTCATCAGCATGTGCTGCATGCGCTCTTGGCTCTTCGCCTCGCCGCAGAGCGATAGGAAGGCTTCGCGCTCGAGATCCAGCACCTCTTGCTCGGTGACGGGCCGGCTGGCGCCGCTCGCGCCGCCGCACAGCACCTTCGCGAGCCGTCGCGCCACCACCGCGTCGTAGGGCGTGGCGTAGCCCCCGGCGACGAGGGTGTCGACCATCATGCTCAGGGTGGCGATGCCGCTCTCGCCCGTCAGCTTGAAGGCGCGCGGGGCCGGCGGATGATAGCCGCTCTGGGCGAGGCCCAGCACCCGCGCCTTGGCGTCCGTGAGCTGCCGTGAGCGGTCGAAGGACACGCCGTCCGAGTGGTGGAAATAGCCCAAGAATTTTGCCTCTTCCGCGCTGGTGGCGACGCGAGCGAGCGCGATGTTCTTGAACACCTGGGCGACGTGCGCGTCCACGATGGCCTCCGTGCCCTCGGGGATGCCCTCCAGCGCACGCCAGAGCAGCCGCAGGCAGCCGCCGCCGGCCGGGACGAGACCGACGCCGACCTCGACCAGCCCGGCGTAGGTCTCCGCGGCGGCCTGGACGTGACCGGCGCCGAGGCACACCTCCAGCCCTCCGCCCACCGTGACCCCATACGGCGCCGCGACGATGGGCACCTGCGCGTAGCGCATGCGCTGGCCTGCCTGCTGAAGCTCGTGGACCATCTGCCCGAGCTGCTCCCACTGACCGCTCTGTGCGGCCACCACCACCCCGAACAGGTTGGCCCCCACGCTGAAGTGCTCGCCCTGGTTGGCGATGACCATGCCCAGGTACTGGCGCTCGGCGAGCTCCGTGGCTTGGTGGAGCATGGCGATGACGTCTTGATCGATGCTGTTGGCCTTGCTGGTGAAGGTGAGCCCCAGCACTCCGTCCCCGAGCTCCCACACCTCCGCGCCGCCATTGACGAGGAGCGGCTGGTGACCGCGTCGGAGGGCTTGGAGCGTGACGCCGCGCCCCTCCGCCGGGGCCTCGACGTACCGCCCCTGCGCCAGCTCGAACACGCGGCCCTCGGAGTAGAAGCCCCTGGCGCCCGCGGCCTGCATGCGCTGGACGCTCTCCGGCAGCGCGACGCCGTCCCGGGCGAGCCGCTCCACGACCGCCTGGAAGCCGATGGCGTCCCAGGTCTCGAAGGGTCCGAGCTCCCAGTTGTAGCCCCAGCGCATGGCGTCATCGATGGCGGTGATGCTGTCGCAGATCTCCCCGACGAGGGAGGCCGCGTACACCAGGACGCGCGCCGTGAGCTTCCAGGCGAAGCGCCCGGCGGGTCCGTCGTCCTCGAACAGCGCCCTGACGCGCGCACGCGGGTCTTCGATGCCGCTGAGGCGCTTGCAGGCGCTCTTGATCTCCGCGTTCCCCGCCTTGGCGCGGTAGTCGAGGGCCACGGGATCGAAGGTGAGGATGTCCGAGCCCTGCTTCTTGTAGAAGCCGGCGCGCGTCTTGTTGCCGAGGAGCTGACGCTCCACCATGGTGCTCACGAAGCCGGGCAGCTTGAAGGTCTCCCGCTCCGGGTCGGCGCCGAGGGCGGCGTAGCAGTTGTCCGCGACGTGCTTGAGGGTGTCGAGGCCGACCATGTCCGCCGTGCGGAAGCTGGCGCTCTTCGGGTGGCCCATGGGCAGCCCCGTGATGGCGTCCAGATCTTCCGGCGCCAGCCCTTCGGCCAGCATGAGGTGGATGCCGGTGAGCATGGCGTGGGTGCCGATGCGGTTCCCGACGAAGTTGGGGGTGTCCTTGGCGAGGACGATGCCCTTGCCGAGGCGCTGCTCGCCGAACACCTTGACGCGCCGTAGCTGCTCGGCCGAGGTGGCGGGCCCCGCCACCAGCTCCAAGAGCTTCATGTAGCGGACGGGGTTGAAGAAATGCATGACCAGGAAATTGGCGGCAAACCGCGCGCTGCGGCCCGCCACCAGGTCCACGATGCGCAGCCCGGAGGTGTTGGAGGCCACCACGCAGTCCGGCTTGACCACGGGCTCCAGCCGCTCGAAGAGCGCGCGCTTGATCTCGAGCTTCTCCACGATGGCCTCGATGATGAGGTCGCACTCCGCGAGCCGCGGGAGGTCGTCCTCGAGGTTGCCCGTCTGCACCAGCGCGGCGCGGCTCTTGTGGAAGAAGGCCGCCGGCTTGGCCTTCAGGGCGCCCTCCAGCCCGCGGGACGCGAAGCGATCTCGCGCGCTCTTCTGCGTCTTCTCCGCCTCCGTGAGGTTCGGGGGGACGATGTCCAGCAGCAGGACGGGGATGCCCGCGTTGGCGAGGTGGGCGGCGATGCCGCTGCCCATCACCCCGGCTCCGATGACGCCGACGCGACGAATGGGAGAGGTCATGACTGTGACTTTCGTAGCTGAAGGGGGGAGCGCCGGGGCGCCGGGGCCCACGATGGCGCAACGCGCCGCGCTGTCCAGCGCAATTTCCGCGCGCCACGGCGCCACGCCGCGGTGAGCCGCCAGCCCGCGCGCGCGGGCTCAGAGCCCGTAGGCGAAGCCGAGCGAGGGCGCGAGCAGGGTAGCGCTGGCGTCGCCGAAGGTCTGCCGCACCGCCAACTCGAGGCGCATGGCGAGCTGCAAGCTGACGGCGTACTCCACACCGAGCCCCACGCCGCCGAAGTAGTCGCCGCCCTGCTGGTACACGTCCACCGTGGAGGTGTTCGTGGCGCCGCTCTCCCCTTGGGTGTTGAGCTTGGAGCTGACCTTACCCGCGAAGTTCGCGAAGCCGCCGCTCAAGAGGGCGTAAGGACGGAGCCCGGTGCGCGCGTAGGAGTCCGAGAAGAGGTGGGCGGCGAAGCGAGCCTCCGCGTGGAAGGGGAGGAACGCGCTGACGTCGTCGCTTCGCTTCGGGGTGCCGAGGAAGGCGAAGCCCAAGCGGGCGCCCGCGCTGAAGCGGCCGAGAAAGACACGATCATAGCCGAGCATCACGCGCATGGAGCCCATGCCGAGTCCACCGTTGACGGAGCCCCCGGTGCCGACCACGTCGGCTCCGTCCACTTGGGTAGGCCCAGAGTAGAAGCACGAGTACTGGCCATCGGCCTGCACGCTCGAGGTGCACACGCCCTTGCTGTTGCCCATCAGCATGAGATCCGGCGAGAAGCTGAGCGTGAGGTGGTTGGCGCGTGGGAGCTTGGACGTGTCCTCGGTGGGCCGCTGGACGCTGGCCTTGTCCACGCACTGGAGGTTGTCGCAGAGCTGGTCTCCCGGGCAGTCGTCGTCCGTCTCACACGAGAGGCGCTCCACCGGGCGCGTGCACTCCTCCGGGGGCTCCGCGCCGGGGAGCGCGGGCTGGCGTCCCGTGATCGCCTTCTTGAGCGTGACCTTGCGGGGCTCGGTCGCCGACCCGGCGCTCGCGACGCGGTCGAGGTTCGCGTCGAAGGCGGTGACGAAGTACTCGAGCGTGCCCTCGCTCTCCACCGCGCTGCAGGGGACGAGCCCGCCGAAGCCCTTGCCGAGCGCGGGGAGCTGGAGCTCCGCCCAGTCTGCCATCTTCGGGCCCTTGTAGCGCACGAGGAGGCGCGTGGCCTCGGCGCCCTCTGGGAGCTCGACGTAGATGGGCAGCGGGCGGAAGGTCGCTTGCTCCGTCCAGGGCGTCTCCGTCAGGACGGCCACCGTCTTTTCTACGACGACGGCGCCGGGACCGGCGGCCGCCTTGGCCTCGTCGAAGGCGCGCTGGACCGCGCCGGTGAGGTAGTTGGCGTCGGGGGTGAGGGTCGGCTCCAAGCGCAGCATCTCCTTGAAGGCCTCCACCGCGGCCTCGTGCTGGTTGAGCCCCGCGGAGTACACCGTGCCGAGGCTACGGAAGATCCGCGCCTGCAGGTCCTTGGGGCACTGGTCGTTGGAGCAGAGCCGGCGCGCGTTCTCCAGCTTGGCGACGGCCGCCTTGAAATCCGTTCCGAGGTAGTCATTGTCCATCGCGTCGCGCTCGAGGTTGCGCGCGCGGGCCTCCTCGCCGGCGGCGAGGCTCGGGGGGCTGTAGCCGAGCGTGAGCGCGAGCACCGTGAGGGGGAGGGAGCGGAGGAGCAGCTGAGGGCGGAAGGCCATGAGGCTCGCAGGATAGCCGCACTTCGCGCGGTTTGCCTCAGGAGTCTCCCGCGGGGGGGCGTGTGCGCCGCCGGAAGAGCGCGCGCCAGGGTCCGCGGACCGGTGCGAAACGACGGGAGATTATGTTAGAAGCCTCGCTCGGAGGACACCCAGATGACCGACCAACCCCGCCTCGGAACCGACGTCTACATTGCCCTGGCCGCCGTGGGCTGGGCCGATGGCCAGCTCGACGCGGATGAAGCCGACGCCATCGTGCGCACCGCCACCGAAGAGGGGCTCGACCTCGACGAAATCGCGGAGATCGAGGCGGCCACGCGGTCCCCGGTGGACATCGGCGTCATCGACCGCCGCGGGTTGTCGAAGGAGGACCGCCTCTTCGTCTACGCGGTGGCGTCGTGGATGACGCGCCTCGACGGCGTGGTGACGGACAAGGAGACCGAGGCGCTCGGCAAGCTGGGCGAGGCGCTGAAGGTCCCGGAGCGCCCGCGCTACTACGCCGACCAGATCGCCCAGGAGATCGCGGAGCTGTCGGAGAGCGACCGGCCGATGCGGTACGACCTCGCCAAGCTCCGGGAGGTCATCGGAGAGCGCCTCCAGGCGGCTCGAGCGGCGCGCGCCGAGCAGGCCGCCGCCGAGCCTCCCGCGGAGCCCGAGAGCTGAGCGCTCCACGTCCACCCGGCGAGGGGCGGAAATGCGCCGAGGCGTAGCGCGGGGGCGCTACGCCTCGGCGGGAGAGTCAGGCGCTCAGCGGCAGACGCCGAAGCCGGCCGGGAGGGTCTGGCTCCGCTGGCAGCTCTGACCCCGAGGGCACTGGTTGGTGCTGCCGGGGGTGCACAGCGTGACCTTGCCGGTGCCCGTGCAAGAGCTGGCACACTCCGAGCCGCGGTAGCTGGCCATGGGGCCCTGCTGGACGAACGTGGCGCAGCAGACCTGACCCGTGCCGCAGTCCTCCGCGGCGTCGCAGCGCAGCGTGGCGGCGGTGCCGCTGCAGGTGTCCCCGCAGCTCATGCTGGGCGGCGTACCGAAGCCGCCAGACGTCAGGCAGCAAGCCTGACCGTTGCTGCAGGTGGCATTGCCGCAGCTCACGGCGTCCGGGCCAGAGGAGGCGCCGCCGCCGGTGCCGCCGGGGCCCCCACCCATGCCGCCCGTACCCGCCGTGCCGCCACCGGTTCCGCCAGTGCCCCCGCCGGTGCCGCCGGTGCCACCCGTGCCTGCCGTGCCACCACCGCCGCCCGAACCGCCGCTGCCCCCGCCGCAGCTCTGCCCGGTGGGCTGGCCGAAGCTAGAAGGATCCACGCAACCGAGGCCGAGCCCCATGTTCTCCTGGTACCCGCACTGTCCACTGCTCAGGCAGCAGCCGGCGAGGTTGAAGCCCGCCATGCTCAGCGGTGGGCAGGTGGCGTCTGGGCGGCCGCCGGGGTCTCCGACCACGCAGCCCTGCACCGGCGACTGGGGGATGTTGCTGAGGTCCAGCCCGCAGACGTTGCCCTCACCGCAGCAGCCCGGCACCGTGAACCCGAACAGACTGCGCGACGGACAGCCCGCGGGCGTGCAGGCCTGCGGTCCACCGCCCACGCCGCCCGTGCCCGAGCTGCCGCTGATCCCACCATCACCTCCGCTGCCGCCTTGCCCTGCGGCGCCGGAGCCGCCACCGACCCCGGCTGCGCCGGCGACACCGGCACCGCCACCCCCCGAGCCGCTCGCGCCGCTCGCGCCGCTCGCGCCGCTCGCGCCGCTCGAACCGGCCGAGCCGCTCGCGCCGCTGGAGCCGGCGGTTCCGCCGGTGAAATCAATGTCCGTGCTGGACCCGCCACATGCGGTCGTCGACAGCACGGCGCCGAGAACGAGGATAAGCCCGTGAGTCTTGAGGTGTGCCATTCGCTGAGCTCCTAGGAGGGGAGAGACGACGCAATCTAGCGCACCCGGGACCGCCGCGCTGGGACAAGATGCAGCGGTCCCGCTGGCGGGCGGTGACGCGGAAAAGATACGTGCTGGGAGGTCGGCTCACCCTACCACTGGGCGGCAACACAAGAAATTGCGCGCATCATTGGAATGACGGCGCTCTACCCCAGGACGGAAGGGACGCCCACCCTGCTGGCTAGGACAGCAGCCGCGCCCCTTGACGCCCTTCGTCGAGGGCGTAGGAGAGCACCAGCACGCAGAGCAGCGCTAGCCGGTACACCTCATCGAGCGCGTCGATGTCGAGCGGCTCCTCGGCCTGCTCGAGCGTCGCGGCGACGTAGTCGTCGAGCAGCGGGACGAGCGCAGGCTGCTCACGAGCCACGGCCTCGTCGCTGTCGCAGAGCTCGTCTGCCCGCTGCTCCCGCAGGCCGTGGTCGGCCGCCATGAGCGTCAGCGTGTCGGTGATGAGCGCTGGGGAGGCCACGGGCACCGCGTCTCCGTGCGCGGCCTCGAACGCCAGAAAGACGATGAGACAGAGCAGCTGCCCGAGCGCCAAGACGTCGTCCGACGCCGTGCCGTGCAGGCGAGAGCGCAGGTGCGCGGTGAGCCACGGTTGGAGCCGTGTGAAGCGCGTGGCGGCTTGCTCGAGCTCGCCGGGAGCGAAGTCATTGCGCTCGAGGGAGTCCCGCAGCCGCTGCACGTAGCGCTCCGCGACGCGCGCTTGCGGAGACACGGGGTGGAGCGCGTAACGATGCTGCCACACGACGCGTGAGCATAGCCCGAGCGTGGGCGCCGCACACCGCACAATGGCAGCTTGAGACGGGCGTCCGCTGCGCTATACGTCCGCTCGGCGCATCAACGATGGAAGCAAAGGCCGACCCGCCACAGAGCCGCTCCCGCGGTCGGCGCCGCGCGTGGGTCGCGGTGGGCCTCGCGCTCGGCGCCGGCGCGGCGCCGGTGGTCGGCTTTGCGGTGGACCGTTACGCGACGGGCGATCGGGTGGCGCGACACGTCGAGCTCCTGGGACGAGACGTCTCCAGGCTCACGCCGGCCGAACTCGACGAGGCCTTGCAGGCGCTCGAGGTCGAGCTCCAGGGGCGCGCGGTCGAGGTCCGCGTAGGCGCCGCGCGGCTCACGTTGAGCGGGGAGGAGCTGGCCCCGTCGCTCGACGTCGCGCAGACCCGCGCGCGGGTGCTCATGGCCGCGCGGGAGGGGCGGCTCTACCAGCAGGTGGGGGCCTGGCTCCGTGGGTTTTTTCGGCCACACGTCGTCAGCGCGCAAGTGTCACTCCGGGGGCCCAGCCTCCGGAGCAAGCTCCGTGAGTGGCAGAGCCAGCCGCTCGAGGGTCACGTGCAGGACGGCGCGGTGGTGGTGCAGGGCGGGCAGCTCCGCGCGGTCTGGCCTGCGGACGGCTGGGAGCTCGACGAGGACGCCGCCCTGCCGCAGCTCGCGCGAGCCCTCGGCAGCGAGCTGCGTCCGCGCGTCGAGCTGCCGCGCGTGGAGCGCCGGGCCGCGCTCACTCGCGCGGAGGTCGAGCGCGCCGTCGGCGTCGCGCGCACCTTGCTCGGGGGCGCGGTGCGCCTCTTGGGCCCCGAAGGCACGGAGCCGCTCGAGCTGAGCGCTGAGACGCTGTCGCACGCGCTCGACACCCGCGTGGAGGGCAGCGAGCTGAAGGTCGGCTTCTCGCCGGAGCGACTCGAGCAGGCGGTGGAGGCGGCGCGCCCTCGGTTCGAGCAGCCTGCTCAGGACGCCAGCTTCACCGTCGAGGAGGAGCGCCCGCGCGTCGTCCCCGGTCGCGCGGAGCAGCGTCTCGCCACCCGCAGCGTCGCCGAGGCCGCTGCGGCCGCGGCCCTCACCCCCGGGCGCCAGGCTCCCTTGCCTTTGGAGCAAGGCGCGCCGCCTGCGTTCACCACGGAGGCGGCGGAGGCGCTGGGGATCGTGAAGCTCACCGGGAGCTTCACCACTCGCCACGCGTGCTGCGAGCCGCGCGTGGACAACATCCATCGAGCCGCGGCGCTCGTGCACGGCAAGCTCCTCAGGCCAGGGGAGACCTTCAGCCTCAACCAAGCCATCGGGATGCGCACGGCCAAGAACGGCTTCGTCCCGGCGCCGACCATCGAGGAGGGGGAGATGGTGGACAGCCTCGGCGGCGGCGTCAGCCAGTTCACCACGACGCTCTTCAACGCCGTGTTCCGCGGAGGCTACGACGTCATCGAGCGACAGCCGCACAGCTACTGGTTCCCGCGCTACCCGGAGGGCATCGAGGCGACGCTGTCCTGGCCCAAGCCGGATCTGGTCTTTCGCAACGACAGCGACGCGGGGCTGCTGATCTGGACCAAGTACAGTGGCACCGAGATCACGGTGCAGCTCTACGGCGACGCAGGCGGTCGTAAGGTGAGCTGGACGCGCTCGGACCGCAAAGACATCGTGATGCCGAAGCTGGAGTACATCCCCAACCCGGATCGCGATCCGGAAGAGGAGAAGGTCAGGGAAGGCGGCGGCATGGGCTGGAGCATCCTCGTCAGCCGGAGCGTTCGCTTCGCGGGCGGCGCCGAGCGTAGCGATCAGCGCTGGGTCATCTACAAGATGCGCCCCCGGCGGGTCGAGGTCCACCCCTGCAAGATCCCCAAAGGGGAGCCGGACTACACCGGGGAGCGCTGTCCCAAGCCGCCCGACGCCGAGGAGCGCTAGGCGGCGTTACGGTAGGGCGCGGCCGACGCGCTACTGGCTGACCTCGGCGTTGTCGAGCACGCTGCGGTGGAGCGTGCGGCAGCCGTCGTTGTCGAGGTTGTTCGAGCAGATGGCCACGAGCCGGCTGCCGTCCTGGATGTAGCCGATGTTCCCCTCCGAGCACTTCGCGATGATGCCTGCGTCCTCGACCTGGACCTGACAGCCCTTCCGTCGTGCGGCGTGTGCGAGGGCGGGGAGGATGTCGTTGCTGCTCGGGAGGTCGAAGCTGAGCCCCGCGTTGCCGCCACCGCCGCCACCGCCGCCGCTGTCGCTCCCACTGCTCCCGCTCCCCCAGTTGCTGCCCAGGGTGAGCCTCACCTCGGGACCCCAGGCCGAGAACTTCCCCAGCCGCCCGCTCGCCTGGTCGTCGGCGGCGACCGCCACGTAGCGGAGCCCAACGGCGGCCATCCCGAAGCCGTCGGCGTCACCCTGGCGGAGCCCGACGCCAGCGAAGCCGCCGAAGCTGGTGGCCTTGCGCCCCTCCTCGGACCCGTGGGCGAGGGTGCCGTTGCCATAGTGCCCCATCAGGGACGCGACGACGTCCCCGGTGAGCGCGTAGTCCACCCGTAGCTGCCCACCCGCGAGGCTGACGTGTCCATCCTTCGACTCCGGGTCGGAGATGAACAGGTAGTCTCCGGCCCCGCTCACCGCGGTGTGTAGCTTTCCACCCATGAAATCATAGTACGTGCCGATCCCGATCCCGGCCCCCCAGTGCCCCTCCAGCTCCGGCTCCGCCAGGGTGGCGGGCGCGTCATCGCCCTTGGAGCCCGTGGGATAGTAGTAACCAGCGTTGAGCTCGGCCTGGACGCACCCGGTGCAGTACACCGCTGCGGCGAGTCCGCAGAGCGAACGAGAGACGAGACGGTGAGCATTGATCATCCTTACAGCTTACCGAGGCCGCAGTAGCCCTGTCTAGGGGGGATTTCAGGGGACGCAGGGCTCTCAGCGGTCGCTACGGGTCATGGCAGGCCGATCCGCCGGAGCTGGGTCAGCGCCACCCATGCCGTAGCGTCACCCCACTCGACCTTGGCGCGTGAGCCCTGGGTCTCGAGCACGAGGACGGCGGCGCCCTCGGGGAGGGCTCCGAGGGCGCCAGCGCCCTCTGGCAGCGGCGCCCCCGCGGCGTCCAGCCACTGTGCTTGTGGCGCGACGACGACGGCCGGCTGAGTGTGCTCCCGCTGATGGCGAGCGAAGGCCGTGGCGAGCCCAAAGAGGCCGAGCGCCAGCCCGCCGAAGAGCGCCAGGACGCCGCCGGCGAAGCGGTGGGTGGACCGGCGCGACCAGCGCCACAGCACCAGCCCGAGCGTGGCGAGGAGCGAGCCCAGCGCGGCGAGCAAGAGCCAGGTGTTCTCCGAGAGCGCTCCGACGAGAGCGCGCCCCAGGCGAGGGCGGACGAACTGCGCCTCCAGCTCGCTCCTGGCGAGGCGCCGCGCGATCTGGCGGCGGACGCCGTCGAGGGCGGCGCCGGCCTCGGTGTCGTTCGGCCGGAGCAGGAGCGTCTCTTCGAGCGCCGCCGCGGCGCGCCCGAGGTCTCCCGGCTGAGCCTGGGGTGAGCTCGCGCGCTGGAGGTAGGCGGCCGCGCGGTTGAAGCTGACGTCGGGGTGGACGAGCCCGCGATCCGCCAGGCGCTCGTACTCCGCGATGGCTTGCTCGAACTGCCCCTGCTCGAGCTGTTGGCGCCCGCGCTCGAGCTCCTCCACCGGGAGGGGCGCGGCGCGCGACCAAGCGCTCGTCAGGAGCCCCACGAGCCCCAAGAGCAGGCCAGCGAGCCGCGGGTGGGATCTCACACGGACCTCGCTGCGGGGCGGAGCTGACGGAGCTCGCTGAGCAGCCGGTGTGCCTCGCGGACGAGCTCGGGCGCTGGCTCGGGAGCGAGCAGCCTCCGCTCTTCACAGGCGTCGAGCAGGGTCAGGATGGCTTTGGCCAGCGCCGTGGGCGCGCCTCGCTCCACGAGCGCAGCGTGCAGATCGCGGCGCAGGATCCCACGCGCAGCGAGGCCGAGCCGCGCCTCGAGGCCCAAGAACAGGGCGCGCTCGATGGCGCTGGCGACCTCGGGGCCGAGGCTCGCGGCGCTGAGCTCCTCCAGGCTGGCGAGGGCGCGCGACCAGGGGTCCTCACGGCGCCGTCGCCGCCGCTGCGCCAGCCGCCCGCGGAGCAGGCGTAGCCCGTCCGCGCCGAGGACGAGCAGCGGCGGCGCCACGAGCCCCAGCCAGGCCCACGGCGCGTCCGCGTAGCGCCTGGGGGGGCTCTCCGGGCCGAGCAGCGCGCGCGGGCTCAGCCGGAGCTGGGGATGCTCCGGCGCGCCCGTGGGCGCCGCGGTGCCGGACGGAGGCTCGCTGGGGTTGGCGGCGGGGGTGACCGTGACGCGCCCGAGCGGCGCCGTGGCGACGCGGTAAGCCCGTTGCGCGGGATCCCAGTACGGCAGGGAGAGAGCTCCCAGCTCGAGCTCTCCCTCACGATCGACTCGCACGATGTACGTGAAGGCGCGGAAGCCACCGAGCCGTCCGTCTTGCGGTTCGAGCTTCTCCGCCACGGTGGGCTGAAGCCACACGACGCCGTTCTGCTGGGGGAGCGGGAGGTGGCTCGGGAGGTTGCCGGTCCCCTCCAGCTTGGCCACCACCGACAAGGACTCCCCTCGCCGAAGTCGCCGCGGGGACACCTGCGCCGTGAGCTGGAAGCTCCCGACGTCCCCGAGGACGTAGCCGGGCGGGCGCCCCTCGAGCGGGGGCTCACGGACGTCGACCTCGAGCGGCGGGGTCGAGCGCAGCAGCCCTTGCAGCGGATCGCGTGCGGGGTAGCCGCGGCCGTCGAAGGCGGCGGTCACCTGCCCCAGGCCGAGCCGCCCGCTCTTGAGGGGGACGAGCGCGGTGTCGCTGAGCGCGACCGCCAGCCAGGGCTCGCCGTCGATGCTGACGCGCTGGAGCGAGTCGTCCGTCGGATCGTCGTCCAAGGGGATGGAGAGGAAGTCGGGGCGCGCCGAGGCGCTGATGTTGAGGATCCGGAAGACACCGCGCCGACCATAGGCGTAGACGCGGACGCGCAGCGGCTCGCCCACGACGAGCGGCCCGCTGGGGTCCCGCGTGAGGCGCAAGAAGGCGGTGGGATCCGGCGCGGTGTCCACCCTGAGCTCCGGAGGGGTCTCCGGGAGGCGCTCGGGCTCGTCGTTGAAGAGCCGAGGCGCGGCGCCGCCACCCGCGAAGGGATCGAACAGATCCAAGGGCCAGGTGCGCCGCTGCGGGACGCGCGGGAGCGTGCCCGCGGCCACCACCTTGAGCGTCAGGGGTGGGGCGCCGACGCGCCGGGCGCCGAGCATCACGCTGGCGGGGCCGACCCGGTGCTCGCCGACGACTTGGCTCATGAGCGTCCAGCGCACGGTGACACCGACGCTGCGCTCGATCTGGCCCCCGGAGATCCGCACCTCCTGCTGGAGCATCACCCGCGGGCCCTCGACCTTCAAGCTCGGCGGGAGGGTGAGCCGCGGCGCGGAGGGCGCCGCAGCCCCGGCTGGGGAGGAGGCCGTGAGCACGAGCTCCACGGGCTGCCCAGCCTCGACGACGGAGGCCGAGAGGCGCGCGCTGACCTCCGCCCTCGCCGGCGCCGCGGCGACGAGCGCCGCCACGGCGAGCCCAGCGCTCAGCCACGGCGCCGTCACTTGTCCTCCATGAACACCCGTCCTCGCCGTCGGGGTCCGTGCTGTTGCAGCATGGGCGCCCGCTCGAGCCGATCGAGCTGGCTCTGATCCTGATCGGCGGTGGTGTCCGGGGGACGCTGGGGCGACGGTGGAGGCGGGGAGCCACCCCCGTCCTGCTTCGGTGGCTGGCCCCCATCGCGTCCCGGATCGTTCTGCTGGGCGCCGGCGTCTTGCCCGGCGTCTTGCCCGGCGTCTTGCCCGGCGTCTTGCCCAGCGTCTTGCCCGGCGTCTTGCCCAGCGTCTTGCCCAGCGTCTTGCCCGGCGTCTTGCCCGGCGTCTTGCCCGGCGTCCGGTCGCTCGCGCTCGCGCTCCTCTTGACGCCGCAGCGCGATCGCTCGGTTCCAAGCGCCGTCGGCGCCGATCCGGTCGCCGGCGTCGCTGTCCGTCCCTGGGACGAGGCGGAGGGCGGCGTCGTAGTGGCGCACGGCCGCGCGGTAGTCCCGCCGGAGAAACTCGAGGTTGCCGCTCAAGTAATGAGCGCGGGCGCGCAGCGCGATGGGCACGCTCGCGTCGTCCGCGATGGTCTGGGTGATGCGCAGCGCGCAGTCGACCTCCGCCCGGCGCTGATCTTCTTGAGCGGCCTGCTCCGGCGTGGTGCCCGCGTCGCCGCCCGCCTCCTCGTCGCCGAAGCGCCTCCCGTACTGCTCCGCCAGCTTGAACAGCGCCAGCCCGAGATCCAAGCTGGCGAAGGGCTTGTCGTGGAGGGTCTCCGGCGCGCCGATCTGCCCTGCGCTGCACGCGCCGGTGCTCAAATACCGCTGCAAGAGCTCAGCCGCCGCCGTTGGATCTCCGGCGCTTAGCTTGGCGATGGCGTCGTCGACGACGGGAGAGTAGCGCTCGAAAGGATCTCTCGAGGGCGTGCTGCAGCCGGAGGGGGTGACCAACGCCAGGGCGAGCAGCGGCAGGAGCGAGGCGCCGAGCGCCGTCGCCGCGCCTCGCCGCCGAGGCGAGCGCGCCCGCCTCGGCGGCGGTGGCGCGGGCGGTGAGGGGCGGCGCCGTGGCGCGAGCGGGATGAGCAGCTCGAGGATGGCGAGTCCCAGCGCGAGCCCGAGCGGGTAGGCGTACACGTCCGAGTACACCGTCTCGACCGTCTCACTCAGCTCTTGCGTCATCATGCGCTGGAGCGCGGCGCTGATGTCCCGCAGCCCGGTGTCTCCGTGCACCGCCCGCACGATGCGCCCTCGCCCGAGCTCCGCGATCTTCGCGAGCTGGGCCTCGCCCTCGGCGCTCAGCTCGGTGGTGAGCGGCTTGCCTTCCTCGTCCGTTCGCAGGCCCGTCACCTCGCCCGCCTCGTTGACCGCGGGGATGGGCTCGGGCGTGCGCCCTCCGATCTGCGACACCCACACCTGCGTCTCGTCCTGCGCTGCGGCCTCCGCCACCCGCACCGGATCTCCCTCGAGGTCCTCCCCGTCGGTGATGAGCAGGAGCACGCGGTGGTGACGGCGCGAGAGCGGATCGCGCGCCAGCAGGGCGCGCCCAGCCTCGAGGGCGCGCGCGATGGCGGTGCCGCCCACGGGCATGTCGTTCGGCGAGAGCTGCCGGAAAAACTGCGCGATGGCCGAGCCGTCGCTCGTCAGCGGAAAGCTCAGGGGCTCGCCTGCGAAGGCCACCGCGCCGAAGCGGGCGCCCGGGAGCTCCTTGATGAGCTGCCCCACCTCGGCCTTGGCGCGCTCGATCCGGGACGGGGTGACGTCCCGGGCGTACATGCTCTTGGAGAAATCCAGTACGATGACGACGTCGAGATCCGTCGCGGGGATGAGCCGCGTGCCGCGCCCGTACTGGGGTCGTGCGAGGGCGATGAAGGCCAGCGCGAGGCCGACCACGAGCAGCGAAGCCTTCACCACGCGGCGCGCGCGGATGTCCCCGGCGGTGCTCAGCGCCGAGACGAGCGGCTCGTCACCGAATTGCTGGCGCGAGCGACGGAGCCGAAGGCCGCCCCAGAGCAGCAGGCCACCGACCAAGAGCGCGAAGCTCACTCCCCAGAGCCAGGGCTGTGCCGCGAACCTCATGGAAACCTCTGCAGGAGCCAGCTGCGCAGCAGCGCCTCCAAGGCCAAGAGCAGCACCCCTGGGAGGAGGAGCAAGAAAAATAGCTCCCGGTAGCTTGCCACGCTCGCAGCAAACTGCGTCTTCTCGAGGCGGTCCAGCACGTCGTGGAAGCTGGCGCGGAGCGCCGTCGCGTCCGTCGCGACGTAGGCGGCGCCCCCGGTCGCGTTGGCGAGGCGCTGGAGCAGCGCGGGGTTGGTCGGCATGCGGCGCTGCACGAAGCGAGGGTTGCCGAGGAGGTCGACCCCCTCCTGGGTGACCGCGATGTCGCCCTCGCCGATCTGGATGGTGTAGAGCTTGGCGCCGACCACGTTGGCGAGGTGCGCGGCGTAGCTAGGATCGAGCTGGCCTGCGTTGTTGTCTCCGTCGGTGAGCAGCAGGATGGCCTTGCTGCGCGCGTCGCTCCTGCGGAGCCGCGCCACCGCCACCCCGATGGCGTCCCCGATGGCCGTGGCGGAGCCCTCGATGAGCCGGAGCTCCATGCGCGAGACGAGCGTGTCGAGCAGGTGGTAGTCCAGCGTGGGCGGCGAGACGACGTAGGCGTCCTTGCCGAACACCACGACGCCGATGCGGTCGGTCTTGCGGCGCGCGATGAAGTCCCGAATGACCGCCTTGGCGCCGTCCAGGCGGGTGAGCCGCTCCCCACGGGGCTTGGGCTCCACGAGGTGCTGGAGGTCCACGGGGAGGTTGTCGATGACGGCCTCCATGGACCCGCTCAGATCCAGCACCAAGATGATGTCGATGCCGCGCTCGGAGGTGCTCTCGGGCCGCAGCAAGCTCACCGGCCGCGCGAGCGCCAGGATGAAGAGCGCGACGGCGCTGGCGCGCAGCACCCCGGGCACGTCGCGCAGCCAGGTGCGCAGGCCGCGCGGCCCGAGCCGCAGGCCGCCGAGCGCGCCGAGCCGCAGGTGGGGGGTGCGGGCGTCTTCGCCGAAGGTGCCGCGCCACAGCAGCGCCGGGACGAGCCCCAAGAGGAGCAGCGCCCAGGGGTGCTGCCACTGCGCCGCGAGGAGCGCGCCGTCCTCGCTACCGAGCGCGTATAGGCTCACCGAGCCCGCGACCAGGGCGAGCGCGCCCAGCACGGCGAGCCAGCGTGACGCGCGCCAGCGGCTCATGGCTGGACCTCCGGGGTGGTGCCCGGCGCCGCCCCGGGGATCGTGCGTCGCACCAGGGCCTCGGCCCGGCTCATGGCGAGCTGGCACTCGCCGTCCGTGGGCGTCAGCCGCGCGAATTTCACGAGGTCCGCGTCGTTCAGGAAGCCCTCGAGCTCCGGCAGGACGCTGATGCTGGGGCTGATCCGCCGCAGGTAGCCGAGGCTCTCGCGCGTGGTGCTCTCCAGGCCATCGTAGCCGTAGCGCTCACCGAGGTAGGCGCGCATGACGTGCGCGACGCGCTCGTAGTGCTCGGCGTGACGACCGAGCTCAGGGAGCCGCTCCAAGCGCAGCCGCTCGAGGGCCTCGAGGGCGCTCTCCCAGGGTGGACGGGAGGGCTGCGGCGGCGGTGGCTGGCGAGGGCGCCGCTGCCACAGCCGCAGGAGCAGGGCGCCGAGCGCCAGCGCGAGCAGCGCGGCGACGACCCCCTCCGCCACGCGCCGCGCCAAGGTCCAGCTCTCGAGCTGGCGCTCCGGCGAGGGGTTGTCGTGCGGCGCGGCGTTCGGCTCATTGGCGATGGGATCGTCGACGACGACGCGGTGCGGCTGCGTGCAGAGCGTCACCACCGCGCCGCTGGCGCGCGCGATGCTGATGGGGAGAGGAGGGAGGCGCAGCTCCTGCCTCCCGGGCTTGGAGGGCAAGAGGAGCAGCGGGATCTCGAGCGTGGTGCGGACGCCGTCCGCGTGGGCTTGGCGGACCAGCGTGGGGCCCGCGCCGCCGTCCGGGTGGGGCAAGACGAAGCCGGCGGCCTCGAGCGCCTTGCTGCCCTCCGAGGTGGTGTCCACGTGCAAGCCTCCCGGCAGGACGCGCTCACCGGCGCCGTGGTCGACGCCCAGCTCGAGGACGATGGTGTGCCCGGCGATGCCACGCTCGGGCAGACGCTCACTGAGGCGGGGGCGAGCTCCATCTCCGAGCAGCTCCTGACAGGTCACGTCGCGCGGCGCCTCCGCAGCCGCGGGAGCAGCGCCGGCGTCCAGCGACGGAGCCCCCCCAGCGCCGGCGGCGACCGCGGCGGCAGCGCTGGGGGAGGGGGGCCCCGCGTCGCCCAGCGGCCCCGTCGCCGCGCCCGCGGTGCCCGCGTCCGCGCGCGCCAGTGGGGCGTGGACGAAGCTCGCCGCCAGCGCCGTGAGGAGCAGGGCAGGGAGACCCCTCACCGGTGCTGCCTCCTGGCGCGGCGGGTGAGCAGCTCCTTGAGGGCCGGGACGTAGGGCTTGCCCGTCTCCACCGAGAGAAAATCCAGGCCAAGCTTGCGGAAGGCGCGCGCCTGGCGCTGCCGCCGCTCGCGGTAGTGGTCCGCGTAGGCGCGGCGGACGCGCGGATCGCTCGTGTCGACGGTGATGGTCTCGCCCGTCTCCAGGTCTTCGAAGCTGGTGAGGCCGAGCGCGGGCAGCTCGGCGTCCCGTGCGTCGCACAGCACGACCGGGATGACGTCGTGGCGGGCCGAAGCGAGCGCTAGCGACCGCTCCCAGCCGTCCGTGAAGAAGTCGCTCAAGACGAAGGCCACGCTGCGGCGCTTGGCGACCCCGTAGAGCGTCTCCAGCGCCACCGCGAGATCCGTCCCGCGGCGCTCGGGGCTCGCGCCGAGGATCTCCCGCACGACGCGCATGACGTGCTTCTGTCCCTTCTTGGGCGGCACGATGCGCTCCACCTGATCGCTGGCCAAGATGAGCCCGACCCGGTCGTTGTTCTTGATGGCGCTGAAGGCGCAGAGCGCGCCGACCTCGGCGGCGAGCCGCGCCTTGCTGCTGGTGCGGGTGCCGAACTCCTGGCTCCCGGAGACGTCCACCACGAGCATCACCGTCAGCTCCCGCTCCTCGGTGAAGAGCTTGACGTAGGCCTCGTTCATGCGGGCGCTGACGTTCCAGTCGATGCTGCGGACGTCGTCGCCGGGCTGGTACTGGCGCACCTCGGTGAACGAGAGCCCTTGACCGCGGAAGACGGAGCTGTAGCTGCCGACGAGCTGATCCGTCGCGAGCCGCGAGGTCGTGATCTCGATCTTGCGGAGGGTCTTCAGGAGCTCCTTCGGGATCATCCGCTGGCCTCCCGGGGTGGGGCGAGGGTCACGGGACCTCGACCACCTCGAACACCCGCTTGACGACGTCGTCCGCGCGCACCTCCTCGGCCTCCGCCTCGTAGCTGAGGACCACGCGGTGCCGCAGGACATCGGGGCCGATGGCCTTGACGTCCTCCGGGGTGACGTAGCCGCGGTGTTGTAGGAAGGCGTGGGCGCGCGCCGCCATGTTGAGCGCGATGCTGGCGCGCGGGCTGGCGCCGAACTCGATGAGCGGCGCCAGCTCCGACAGCCCGCGCTGCGCGGGCTCGCGCGTCGCGAAGACGACGTCGACGATGTAGTCCTTCACGCGGTCGTCCACGTACACGTCACGGATGACCTGGCGGGCCTGGCTGAGCTGGGCGAGCGTGGTGACCGGCTTGACGGCGTACTGCCGTGGCGCGGTCATTCGATCCATGAGCAGCCGCTCCTCCTCCCGGGTGGGGTAGCCCACCTTCACCATCAGCATGAAGCGATCCACCTGGGCCTCTGGGAGCGGGTAGGTGCCCTCTTGCTCGATGGGGTTCTGCGTAGCGAGCACCACGAAGGGGGTGGGCAGCGGATAGGTGGTGTCCGCGATCGTGACCTGCCCCTCTTGCATGGCCTCCAGCAGCGCGCTCTGCACCTTGGCGGGGGCGCGGTTGATCTCGTCCGCGAGCACGAGGTTGGCAAAAATAGGGCCAAGCTTGCTGGTAAATTCGCCCTTTTGGTGGTTGTAGATGACGGTGCCCACCAGGTCCGCGGGGAGCAGATCCGGGGTGAACTGCACGCGGGAGAACTTGGCCTCGATGGCGTCGCACAGCGTGCGGACCGTCAGGGTCTTGGCCAGGCCCGGGACGCCCTCGAGCAGCACGTGCCCGCCCGTCAGCAGGCCGATCATGATGCGCTCGATCATGCGGCTCTGCCCGACGACGACCTTCCCGATCTCGGCGGTCAGGTCGTCCACGAAGGCGCTTTCCTGCGCGACTAGCTCATTGAGCGCTCGGACATCTTGCATGGGAGGTGACTCTTCGAGGACGGGTCATAGCCAAATGGGACGCTGCGCAGCAATCGAGCCCTACGGCTTATTCCTGGGAGAGCCGCGCTCACGGCGCCGCGGGGCGCGGGGGCGGCTTCGGCGTCCCTGGGGGAGGCGCGGACCCAGCGCCGCTCGGGCCGGACCTCGCGCCCAGGCGCGCCAACACGTCGCCGAGCCGGCGCTTGACCTGGAAGTCGTCACCCGCCGTGGCGCCTTCGTACCGCTTGTGGAGCTTCTCGAAGGTGGCCTTCGGGGTGCCCAGCTCTTGCATCACGCTGAGCGCGCTGGTGCGCGCCATCCAGTGAGCCTTGGAGTCCGTGGCGACCGCCTCGAGGGCCTTGAGCAGGCGCTCCTTCTTGTACCAAGGCTTGACCGCCGCGTACCAGTCCGTGCCAAAGCGATCGGTAGGCTGAAACTCGGTCTTGGCCGCGCGTAACAGGGAGAGCCCCGACCAGGGGGGGTGCTCGCTGTCGCGCGGCGTGGCTTCCAGCAGCTTCACCGTCAGCTCATAGCCTTCCTTCAACGGGTGCTTCGGCTGGGGGAAGCCGGTCCAGGTCTTGATGAGGCCGCTCCAGCAGCCGTCGTAGACCTTCTTCGGGGTCTTGGGGTCCGTGAGCAGCCGCTTCAGGAGCGGGAGCGCGCGCGGCTCCGAGCTGCCGTACAGCCGATCGCAGAGGTACGCGCGGACGGCCTCCGAGGGATCCTGCTCGAGCTTGGCCGCGACCTTGTCGAAGCCCTCCGTCACCCCCTCGGCGAAGCTGGTGACGAGCCACCCGAGCGCTTCGCGGCGGACGGACTCCGCGGCGTGATCGCCCATCTCCAGGAGGAGCTGCTTGACCTCGGCGTCCGACTTCACGCGCGAGCCGACCACGCGGACGAGCGCGAGGATGACGGCGGGCTCCTGCTCGCTCCGGGCGCGCTCGAGGATGAGCTTCTGCGACGCCTCGTCGGAGCCGAAGATGCTCTGCATCATGCTGGCGGCCTGGTAGCGGACGGCGGCGCTCTCGTGGGTCAGGTACTTCTTGCCGAGGCGTGCGTTCATCCCCGCCAGGTCCTTGAGCACGGTGTTACGGCTCCGTGCCCTGCGGAGCTGCTCCAGGGCAGGGCAACGTGGCTCGACACCGCTCTCGGTCACCTTGCAGGTGGACAGCGCCACGATGAGCTGCTCGTAGACGCCCTCGGTCAGCGCGGCGCGGTCGTCTTGAAAGAAGGCCTCCACGGGGCTCGGCTCTGCCGCGCTGGCGGAGGCGGACGGGCTGGGCTCGGGCTCGGTGCGCTCGGACTTCACGCACGCCGTGAGCGATACGCCGAGCAGGGTGCCAAGGATGAGCCCGAGGTGGTGAGAACGCAGGTGCATGGCTGACCTCCAGGCTAGCCGCCGTAACCCTCTTGGCGACCGGCTTCAATCGGCCAGTGGTGGGCGCTGGCGCACGCCTGGCCGGCGCGCCTCGGCGCGCGCCCCGGCCTTCAGCGCGCCGCGCGGTACCGCTCTGGGAGGGTGACGCTGCGGCTGACGGCAGCGCTGGCGAGGCGGCAGGTGCCCTTCTTCGTCTTCTCACAGTCTCCGCTGATGGTGCGGAGCGCGACGGTGAAGTTCTCGCCCTTGACCACCTCCAGGCGCTCCAGCTTGGGGTGGCCACTCCAGCGCAGCTCCCAGCGGCCCTCGGTCAGCGTCACCGTCTTGCGCTGGGTGCCCTTGGCGTCGTCCAGCGCCACCTCCACCCGCGACCGCCCGTCACTCCCGGTGAGCACCTGGCCCGAGCTGGGGATAGGGGTGAGCACGACGCTGGCGCCACCGTCGGCGTCGGCGCGCTTGGCCCGACAGACGCGCTTGTCCTTCTTGGTCTCGGAGGGCTCCACGTGCAGGTAGCAGCCGGTCGTCTGGCGATGCAGGTGGCTGATGGTCACGTCAGCTTGCCCGACGACGGGCTCGAGCGAGCTGGGTGGCTCCGTGCCGCTCCCCACACCGCTGACGGCGAGCACTCCGAGGGCCAGGGCGACGGCGAGGGGACGGTGCAGCATGAGGCAGGTTCTCACTCCGGGCGGGTGCCGATAGCGCCGCCCAAGGCGTTGGACGGACCGCGGGCGTATCTATTCACGCGCGCCCGCAGGGGCAAGCGACACCCCCGCGGGTGCGGCCGGCGCTCAGCCCCGGAGCTCGAAGGCGGTGAAGGCGTCGCCGCCTTCGTCGCGCTCCCCGGCTCGGCTCCACGCGACCCAAGGGGAGCTCGCGAGGTGCTCGCGCACGGCCTGCTTGAGGGCGCCGGTGCCGTGCCCATGCAGCACCCAGCCATGGTCTTCGGCCTGGCGGAGGAGCTGTGCGACGAAGTCGTCCAGCTTGGCTTGGACGTCTTGGGCCCGCTCACCGCGGAGGTCGAGGGTGTTGCCTTGGTGGCGCAGGGGGCTCTCCTGCCGCGGCGTGGGCCGTCGAGGGGCGCTGGCGCGGGGCGGAGCCGCCGCCTTCTGCCGCTCCACCTGGCGCACCTTCGCGAGTGGGACGCTCAGCTTCAGCGCTCCAGTTTGCACGCGCAGCTTGCCCTTGGGGAGGAGCTCCAGGACCTCCCCCTGGGTGCCGAGATCGAGCAAGAGCACCCGCTGCCCGACGCTGACCTGAGCAGGCGCGGCCGAGTCGCCGCCGCGACGCTCGGCCGTGCGCTGCTGGAGGGTGCTGCCCCAGGCGATCTCGGCCGCCGCGGTCGAGACCTCTCGCTCGAGCCGCCGCAGCTCCGCGCGCTCGTGCACTCCGCCGGCCAGCCCGCGCTCGGCGGCGGCGAGCCGCGCGCGCGCGGCGCGGACACGCGCTGTCAGCTCCTTGGCCTCGCGCTGCAGCTCGGTCTCGAGGCCACGCTCCAGCGCCGCTTCGGCGTCACGGATCTGCTCGATGAGCTGGTGCTGCTCGCGCGCGGCGGCGTCGACCGCGGCGCGCGCCTCCGCGAGCTGCTGCTCTTGGGCTCGCAGCGCGAGGACCACGCGCTCACGCTCGGCGGCCAGCTCCGGGACGAGCTGGCGCGCCCGCTCCACCACCGCGGCGGGGAGCCCAAAGCGCTCGGCGACCGCGAGCGCGCTGGAGGGGCCAGGCACCCCGAGGGCCAACCTGAACTTGGGCTCGAAGCTCGAAAAATCAAAGCTGACGCTGGCGTTGACGAACCTCGGGTCCAGCGGCGCAAGCTCCTTGAGGCGCTCGTAGTGCGTGGTGCAGATCACGCTGGCGCCGCGCCCCACGAGCGCCTCGAGGACGGCGCGGGCCAGGGCGGCGCCTTGCTCGGGGTCCGTCCCGGCCGCCAGCTCATCGAGCAGCACCAGCGTCGCGCTGGAGCAGAGCCGCAGCACCTGAGCCAGCGCGGACAGGTGCGCGCTGAAGGTGGAGAGGCTCCGCGCGAGCGACTGCTCATCGCCGATGACGGCGAGCACGCTGGAGAACCAGCCGAGCGTCGAGGCCGCGCGCACGGGCAAGGGGAGCCCCGCGCGCTGCATGCAGCTCAGGAGCCCGAGCGCCTTGAGGACGACCGTCTTGCCCCCGGCGTTCGGGCCAGACACGATGAGCGCCTGACCGGGCGCGAGCTGGAGGTCGCTCGGGACCACGTCCGGACGTTGCAGCGCGAGCAAGGGGTGGCGCATCCCCAGCAGTCGAACGGTGGTGTCCTCCGAGGGGAGGATGACGTGGGCGTCGAGCTGCTCGCTCAGCTCTGCCACGGCGGCAAGGACGTCGGCGCGCAGCACCATGGCGTGCGCGGCCTCCAGCGCCGAGAGCAGCGCGTGGCAGCGCGCCGACAGGGCGCTGAGCACGGCGGCCTCTTCCCTCGCCACGGCGGCTTCGAGGGTGCGCAGCCGGTGGCTCGAGGCGCTCAGCTCTCGGGGCTCGACGTACAGGGTGTTGCCGCTGCTGCTCGACCCCAGCACCGTCCCCTCGACGCGCAGGTGCGCGTCGGCGCGCACCGGGAGCACCCAGCGGCCATCGCGCTGAGTGGAGTACTCTCCGGAGAGCACGCTGCCGTAGCGAGCCACGAGCCCGGCGAGCTGCTTGGCGAGCTCACGCTCGGCCCCTCGGAGCTCTTGGCGAGCCGCGGCGAGGCCAGGGGAGGCAGCGTCGAGCAGCAGCCCCTCGTCGTCGATGGCGCGCGCGATGCTCGCCGCGAGCGGATCGAGCCGTGGGTCGGCGTCGAGGAGCGCCGCGAGCCCCGGCGCCTTGGCCCTCCGGACGCGCGCGTGGTCGCGCAGCGCGGCGGCGGCCTCCACGCTGCGCGCCAGGTGCCGGAGCTCCAGGCCGCCGGCCGTGCCGGCGCGCGCGAGCCGCGCGAGGGTCTCGGCGATGGGCTCCACGCGGCGGACCGGCAGCGGCGTCCCGGCGTAGCGCTGCTCGAGCGCCTCGCCCACCAGCGTCAGCTCGGCCTGGGCGGCCTCGCGGGACGTCAGGGGCTGGCGCGCCAGGAGCAGCGCGCAAGCCTCGGGCGAGCGCGTGCGGCTCGCGTAGTGCTCGAGGAGCGCCGCCCAGTCGAGCGCGGCCAGGCTCTTGGCGAGCAGCTCGCCCTCGGTGCTCATGGAGGGAGCCTCTCAGGTCGCCGCGGCGCGTGCCGCCGTGGGCGTGTTGCCAGCGCCAGCGCGAGCCTCCGTGGAGGGCGTCTGGAGCTCAGCCATCAGATCACGGCACTCTGGCTTGGTCTTGAGGTGGGCGAGGAGCACCGCCGAGGCTTCATGGAAGGTGCGCTCGTAACGGAGCCCTTCCTTCGCGCGCATGGCCACGCGCTCCCGGCCTTGCCCGAGGTCGTCTTCGAGCGCCTCGGCGTAGCGGGCGAGCTGCCCGCGGAGCTCCTCGATCTGCCGCCGGAGATCACGCGCCGTCGCCTCACGCCCCGTGCGCCGTGCTTCGCGGGTCTGCATCCACTGGCGCTTGGCCTCGACCATGGCGCTGGCGGCGCCGGCCGTCTCGTAGATGGCGCGCGTGCCGCCTCCGCTGCGCTCGGCTTGATCCGCGAGCGCGAGCTTCTCTTGCGCGACCTGCTGGGCGCGCAGCAGCTCACTGCGCGCCGTCTCTTCCTCTTCGGCGTAGGCGGCGGCGTCGCGCATGGCGCGGGACTCTTCTTGCGCCAGCTCCTCCACCTTGCGGCCAATCTCCGCGCGGAGCGCGCGCCCGCGCCGCTCGAGCGCCTCCAGCTTGCGCGTGTGGCTGGCGATCTCGCCCTCGAGCCCATTGGCCTTGGCCGCTACCTCCCAGAGCGACGCCAGGGCTTGCGTCAGCTCGGGCGGCGTGTTCCCCGAGGGGTAGGCGCGCGTCGCCATGCGAGCGAAGAGGCCGGCGCGCGCCGCCCACTCCGACACGCCGAGGGCCTTGGGGAGCGGCGGCGGCGGGGGCGGCAAGGCGGCGCCGGCGGGGGGCCCCTCTTCCTTGTCCCAGGACTGGCTGGGCAGGGAGCGCTGGAGCGCCTTGAGCTCTTCGAGCAGATGGTGACCGTCACGGTAGCGCTTGCGTGGGTCCTTCTCCAGCAGGCGCAGGGTGATACGCTCCGCCACGGGGTGACAGTCCTTGCGCACGGCGCTGGGGCGCGGCGCCGGGGCGGTGCGCTGCATCTCGAGCAAGGTCTCGCGATCCGCGGCGCGGAAGGGGAGCTGCCCCGTGAGCATCTCGAACAACAACACGCCGAGCGCGTAGAGATCGGACTGGGGCTGCGCCTGCTCGCCGCGCGCTTGCTCGGGAGACATGTACTCGGGGGTGCCGAACACCGCGCCCTTGGGCGCCAGGCGCGGGTCGTGCGCCAGCGCGGCGAGGCCAAAGTCTAGGATTTTTACGAAATCTTTCCGGCCGCCGCGGCTCGTCAGCAGGATGTTGTCGCTCTTGAGGTCACGGTGCACGACGCCGAGGTCGTGCGCGCGCGCCAGGGCGGCGCCCATCTGCTCCAAGATGTCGACGGCGCGCTGGATGGGCAGCGGCCCCCGCGCGATCTCCGAGGAGAGCGGGATGCCGTTGAGGTACTCCATGACGAGGTAGAGCTCCCCGTCGTCCGTCTCCCCGATGTCGTGGATGTCGATGATGTGCGCGTGGTCCACACGGTTGGCGGCGCGCGCCTCGCGGAGCATCCAGGCGCGCAGGTGCGTCTCGCCACGAAGGTCCGGGCGGATGAGCTTCACGGCCACCTCGCGGTCGATGAGCACGTGGCGCGCGCGGTAGACGATCCCCATCCCGCCCTCGCCGACGCGCGCTTCGAGCCGGTAGCGTCCAGCGATGACCTTCCCGAGGGCTGCGTCTTCGCCTTTTGACCGTGTGGGGGGCTTGGGGGGCGCGGCTTGAGTCATGATCGGCGGGCGCCCGCGATGACGGGCAGCGCCTTCAGCATACCTGCAACCGCGCTCCCGCAGCTAGGGTAGAGGGCTGACCACCGCGGATTAGAAGACGACGCTGAGCACCGAGAGGCGGTACTCCGTGGCCTGCTCCACCCCAAACTCTGCGACCTCCCGCGGGGAGTAGCGCTGACGCACTTCGACAGAGGGGACACTGAGGCTCAGCGCACCCTCGCCTACACCGACGAGCGCTGGCGGGAGTGCCGCCAAGGGAGCGACGGGCGCCCGGCGCGTGGGGCGACGCTGGCTGACGGGTGCAGGCTCTGCCGCCGGCTCCGCGTCCGTGGTGGCAGGCTCGGCGACGGGCTCCTCCGGCACGGGGCCATCTTCAGTGACGTCCGCGGCCGGATCATACTGGGTGGCTCCCAGCACCACGACCGTGGTCGGGATGATGAGCGCCATGCCCCCGGCTAGCATGTAGAGCGAGATCTTGGGGTCCACGGCGCCTTCGACGAAGTAGCCCCCGACGCCTCCGCCCGCTGCGCCCACCACGCCGCCCACCGCATAGGCCCACCCGGGCTTCACGCCGAACGCACCCTCCACCAGGGTGACGGCCTCGGCGCCGAGCAGCGCGCCGCCGACGATCCCTTTCCCCGTGGAGGTGGTCTCTTCGGCGAGGGCCGAGCGCGGCGCAAGGACACAGGCGCCGAGGAGGGTGGCGACGAGCAGGGACCTGTAGCTGGGAGCGACCATGGTGAGCTTCGAGCGGGAGGGTACCGCCAAGCACGGTGGAAGGGCGTGCCGAACGCACCCCAAGCCCCAGCTTGGAAGGAGGCCCACTTTACCGCTTCGTTCCTCGGTGCGCCATCCCCCTTCTCGAAGCGTGGCTGAAAAATTCTTTGTCTCCAGGCGAGGCGGGCCCCCGGCCCCCGGCGCTCGGCGCCTTGGGCGCGAGGCGCGCGTTGCCCGCGCGTTCCACGGGTGATAACAGGCGCCCTCGCCCGCGGGGCCAGGCCCCGAGAGGGAGAAAGCCCGCCCCATGTCCCACGCCTTTGCCCAGCGCCTCGACGCCGTCGCCCCCAGCGCCACCCTCGCCATGACCGCCAAGGCGGCCGAGCTGCGAGCGGCCGGCCGGAAAATCTATGGCTTTGGGGTGGGCGAGCCAGATTTTCCTACCCCAGAGTACGTGCAGCAGGCCGCGCGGGAGGCGGTCGCCAAGAGCTCCCACTACACCAACGTGGTGGGCACGCCGGAGCTGCGCGCCGCGGTGTGCGAGGCCACGGCGAGGGACCGAGGGTGGACGCCCAGCCCGGACAGGGTGTGCGTCGGGGTCGGGGCCAAGCACGTCCTCTTCAACCTGGCGCTGGCTTTGTTCGAGGCGGGTGACGAGGTCATCATCCCAGCGCCCTACTGGGTGAGCTACCCCGAGCAGGTGCGCCTGTTCGGAGCCACCCCGAAGATCGTGGAGACGCGCGCGCAAGACGGCTGGCGCCTGTCCGCCGAGGCGCTGCGGGCGGCGCTCACGCCGCGAACGAAGGCCATCATCCTGTGCACGCCGTCCAACCCCTCGGGGGCCGCGTACTCGGCGGAGGAGCTGCGCGCGCTGGCGGAGGTGCTGCTGGGGCACGACTGCTTCGTCATCGCCGACGAGATCTACGGCGAGCTCTGCTACGACGGCTTCGAGCACCACTCGCTCGCCAAGGTGGCGCCGGAGCTGGGGGAGCGGCTCGTCATCGTGGACGGCGTCAGTAAGACCTATGCCATGACGGGCTGGCGCATCGGCTGGTCCATCAGCTCTGCGGCGCTCGCCAAGCAGATCGCCAAGGTGCAAGGGCAATCCACCACCAACCCCACGGCCGTGGCGCAGGCGGCGGCGGCGGCCGCGCTCGTCGGTCCGCGCGACGAGGTGCACCGGATGCGGGAGCTGTTCGCCGCGCGGCGACGGCGCATGGTGGAGGGCCTGAACGCCATCCCAGGGGTGAGCTGCGACATGCCCCGCGGCGCCTTCTACGCGCTGCCCAACGTGGAGGGGCTCTACGGTATCCGCCACGGGGACAAGCTGCTCGCCAGCGCGGCGGACGTCAGCCTGTGGCAGCTCGACGTCTGTGGGATCGCCGCCGTGGCGGGGGAGCCCTTCGGTGCCCCCGGTCACATCCGCTACAGCTATGCGGCGTCGGAGTCGCAAATCGACGAGGCGCTGACGGCGCTGCGCGCCGCCGTGCTCGACGCCGAGCGGGCTTGACGCCAGCGCGGTCGCGCCCCCTGGTCGAAGGGCCCGCCGTGCGCTAGGGGGAGGACATGGCGCTGGCTGGGCACCCCTCGGGGAGCTCGGGCCTGCGCAGCCATCCGGCAGCCATGTCCGACGAAGCCCTCGCCTCAGCTCCCTCGACACCCCCGAGCCCCAGCGGCAGCCCACCGGCCAAGGGCGGGGTCTTGCGCGCCTACGCGGAGCTCACGAAGCCGGGGGTGACGCGGCTGGTGATGATCACCACCGCCGCTGGCGCCATCGCGGCCCCGGGCGCGGTCGATTGGCGCCGCTTCGGGTGGGTCATGCTGGGGACCACGCTGGTGGTGGCCTCCGCCAACAGCCTGAACATGTACATCGAGCGCAACGGGGACGCCGTGATGGAGCGCACCCGGGGGCGCCCCATTCCTTCGGGGCGCATCAGCCCGCGCGCGGCTTGGGTGTTCGGGGTGCTCACGGGCGTCGTGGGGCTGCTCATCGAGTCTTTCCTGCTGGACTGGCTCACGGGGCTGGTCGCCGCCGTGGCGCTCACCAGCTACGTGCTGGCGTACACACCGCTCAAGCGGGTGACGCCGCTGGCGCTGCAGGTGGGCGCCGTGCCGGGCGCGCTGCCCCCCGTCATCGGCTGGGTCGCCATGACGGGCAGCATCGGCGCCGGCGCGGTGGCGCTCTTCGTGCTGATGTTCGTGTGGCAGCTCCCGCATTTTTTGGCCATCACGCTCTTCCGGCAGCGAGAGTACGAAAAGGCGGGGATTCGCGTCCTGCCGGCGGTGCGCGGGGTCGCGCAGACCAAGGCGGAGATCATTGTTTATTCGCTGCTGCTCGTCGCGGCCAGCCTCGCGCCGCTCGCGGCCGGCATCGGGCACGACGCCTACCTGTCCCTCGCGCTCGCCAGCGGCGCCGGCTTCTTCGCCTTCAGCCTGTTCGGGCTCGAGGGGAGCGCGGGGGACCGCTGGGCGCGCTCGCTCTTCTTCGCCTCCATGCCTCACCTGGTGCTGGTCATGGGCGCGCTCGTGTGGGTGGCGAGCTGAGCCATGCAGGCGCCGCTCGTGAGCATGCGCTGGTGGGCTTGGGGGGTGTTCGTGATCGTGTGCTTTGGGATCCCGCTGCTCGCGCGCGCCTTGAGCCAGGGCTGAGCGTGGGGGGCGCCGCGGAGGGCGCGCCTAGCGCAGCGGTAGGGTGCGCACCCAGAGCACGATCAGCTCCACGTCCTGCTCGGAGAGGTTGGCGCCGTGCGGCGGCATGGCGCCTCGGCCGTGACGGATGACGTGCTTCAGCTCCTCGTCGCTCAGGCGCGCCTGCAGGGCGCGGTCGGAGAGGTCCGCGGGGGTGCGCGCCAGGCGCGCGGCCGCGGCCGCCCCCGTGTCGCCCCGTGGTCCATGGCAGCCGGAGCAGGCGCGGAGGTAGGCGCTCTCGGCGCGCTGCAGCTGGGTGCGAGGTGGTGCGTTGCAGCCGGCGAGCAGCGCGAGGGTGGGGAGCAGCAGAGACGATGCGCGCACGGGTCAGCGCATAGGCAAGAGCGCGCGCGGTGGGAAGCCCTCGGGCGCGCCCAGGGGCGAGCCGCGCGGCTCAGGCGGAGGCCGTGGGGGTGAGGCGCCGAGGGTTGGAACGGGGCGCCTGGAGCGCCGCCACGGTGGCGAGGGTCATCGCGACGACGCCGCACAGGGCCATGAACGGGATGTCCAGGGCGCCGTGGCTGAGCAGCGCGAAGGCGAGGGCGCCGCGCGCGGCGCGCTGCTCACGGCGCGCGCCCGGCAGGCCCACGAGCGCGCCGCAGAGGAGGACGGTGGCCACCTCCAGGGTGATGCGGAGCGGGAGGCCCGTGAGCGGCGCCGGGTGCCGCGCCAGGCCGAGGACGGCGCGGCGGACCAAGACCGCGCCCAGGGAGGCGCTGTCGAGGCCGCCCGCCGTGACCGCTCGCGTGAGCCCGAGCGCCGTCAGGAGCGTCAGGGGTGCGGCGAGCGCGAGCAGCCGCCACCGCGGCGCCGCCAGCCAGGCGGCAGCCACGACGACGGCGACGACGTCGAGCGCGAAGGCGGCGGTCGCGAGGAGCCGCGCTCGCTCGAAGAGCCCCGGCAGCGCCGCCTCACTGGCGCGCAGCGCGAGCCCCCGGGAGGTCAGCGCGACGACGCCGCTCAGGGCCGTGAGCGCGAGCGCCAAGCCCACCCCGCGCGTCGCCGCGCGCGCGAGCAGCGGAGGAGCGGTGGCGAGCAGCAGCAGCGCCGTGGTGAGGGCCAAGGCGGCGATCACCAGGGTGTCGAGCTGGGTGAAGGGAGACAAGAAGACCAGCGTGCAAGCACCCGTGCCGAGGGGCACCAAGGCCAAGCGAAAGCCCGCGGGGAGCTGCGCGCTCGACAAGAGCTGCAGCAACGTCTTGACGCAGTAGGCGCCGAGCAGCACCAAGCCGAGCGCGGAGGTGAAGCTCGACAGCGTCGTGATGGCGTCGATGATGGGGGTCAACCCCGTCCGGAGGCCGCGCAGCGCGGGGATGAGCGCCCGGCTGAGCAGGGTAGCGAGCAGCGCCAAGCCGAGGCCGAGGCCAAGCAGCGCCCCAGCGGGCTCACGCAGGCCAGGGGCGCCGAGCGGGGGCGAGGCGGTGGAGGGCGTGACGTTCAAGGCGGCTCCAGGGCCAACGCTACACCAAGCGCCTCGGCGTACGTACCTCAGCCGCGTGGCGGCGTGCCCGAGCGTACCCCGGTCCGCGGCGAGCGGGGGCGCTCGCGAGCTCCCGTGGTGGTGGTCTCCGAGTCCCGCGGTGTATCAGCGGGGGGAGAGACCTTGGGGGGGACGCTGCGCGGCGGCAGCTTGAGCAGGAAGGGACGCGCGAAATACGTGGAGCAAGCGTAGTTGCGGTCTCGGTAGAACTCCCAGTGCAGGTAGACGTTGCCGTCCGGGGAGACGATGGCCGCCGGGGGAGCGCCGAAGGGCGCCGCCCGTGAGACCGCTTCGAGCGCCGCGACGTCGAAGGCCGTGACGCCGCTGGCGCGGGTGACGCCCAGCTTGACGAGCCTGCCGTCCTCCCGCGACACCACGATCTCCACGTTGGTGCGAAGCTCGGGCTGATTGAGTGGGTGTGAGGCAGGCAGCGCGTCGAGGGAGTCGAGGAACGAGTCCGCGAAGAGGGGGTGGAGCCGCTGGTGGATGTCGTTGAGGTAGCTGGCGAACGGCACCCTCGCGGTGTTGAGCGCCGTCTGATTGCCCGGCTTGACGCTGGCGACGTAGTTCTCGATGGCGGCGCGCCACTTCTCGAGGCCCACCGGCTTCCACGACCCACGGTGCGCGCTCTTGCGGCGCTCGGTGTCCGAGCGGCGCTCGCGCTCGAGCTGATCGCGCCCGATGCTGGAGAGGGCCGCGCGCGGGGAGAGGTTGAGGTTCATGCCTCCCAGGCTGGTCCCCGAGGCTCCGAGCCCGAGCAGCCCGAGCGCGTCAGGGCGGCCCTTCGGGGGAGGCAGTCGCTTCTTGCGGGCACGCCGCGCCCGCTGGCCCTGCTGCCCTTCGCGGGCCGCCGCCACCACGCTGGTGCCTTGCTCGGTGTTGACCGTCTCGGCGGTCTTGTCCAGGGCCTCACGCCTGGCGCGCGCGCTGACGCTCTGCTCGGCCCCGGTGGAGCCGGGGCGCGGTGCGGTTTCGCTGCCGTCTTGGGCGCCGTGAGCGCCTGGCTCGCTCGGGCGCTGGCTCTCGGAGCGTGCAGCGGCACGCGGCGGCGCTGGGGCTCGCGGGGACTCTCCCTGGCTCGCGGTGGCCTCTTCGGCGCCGCGGCGCTCCTCCGCGGAGGCTACGCGAGAGTCCTCCGCGTTGCCGGGGGCCTCCTGGGGACCGGTGGGCGCGCTGCCCGGGGTGGGCTTGGGGTCGTTGGCGTCATTGGCCGTGATCCGAGCGCGGGTCTCCTCCTTGACGTGGTTGGCTTGATCGGCGATGTGCGTCGCGTTGGGGTTGTCCGGCTGCTGCTCGTCTTCGACGTGCTGCTTGACCGCGATGCGCCCCTGAGGCTTGGCCGGGGGCAGCTCTACGGTTGGTGTGGGTGCCGCGGGAGGAGCCGGTGGAGGCTGCGTCGCCGCTGGCGGAGGCGGCGGAGGGGGGGGCGGCGCTGGCGCTGGTGGCTCTGGTATGGTCCGTGGCGCTTTGGGCTCGGGGGCAGCCTCGGGCTCAGTGGGCTCGGTGGGCTCTTGGCTCTCCGTAGGGCTTGGCGTCGCGGTGGCGGGAGGTGTGGGGCTCGGTGAGAGCGGCGCGTCTTGCTCGACCAGGGAGACCTCGAAGCCCTCGCCCTCGCCACGGACTTGCTGCCGCACGGCGAGCGCGAAGCGCCGGACGTCGATGCGCTCTTCCATGGCCTGCGACGCGCGGTCCACCCCACCACCCCCCAAGAGGTGCGCGACGATCGCCGTCGCGATCCAGAGAAAGAGGGGGATGGAGGTGTCGCGACGCATGCACGGGCTCGGGCCGCGCCCGACCTCGAGCAGTACCTACCACCCCGGGCGGGGGCGGACAAACCGCCGCGCTGGGGCCTCAGCCGCGCGCGATGGAGTCCCAGTGTTGCGCGATCTCCTCGGCCGCCCAGACGCCGTCCCCCGCCTCCTTGTAGCGGCCGAGGGTCTCCACCACCTTGTAAAGGCTCAGCTTTGCGCCGGCGACGGCCAGCACGAAGCCGCTGCGGTCGCCACAGAGGTCCGTCCCGAAGAAGAGGTGTGCCGGCGCCACGTGCTCCGGCGTCATGCTGCCCAGCTTCTGAAACATGGGCAGATCTTCGGTCATGCGCGTCTTGGCGAGGGGGGCGACGGCGTTGACGGTGATGGCATACCGCTGCAGCTCGATGGAGCAGGTCCGGGTCAGCCCGTAAATCCCCGCCTCGGCGGCGGAGGTGTTGCTTTGGCCAAAGCTGCCGAGCAAGCCGGAGACGCTCGTGGTGTTGACGATCCGCCCGCCCTCGCCCTGAGCGCGCATCCTGGCGGCGGCGGCCTGAGTGCACAGAAAGCTCCCCTTCAGAGGGACGTCGATGACGGCGTCCCACATGGCCTCGGACAGGTTGGCGAGCGTCTTGTCGCGCAAGATCCCCGCGTTGTTGATGAGCGTGTCGAGCCGCCCGTAAGCCTGGACGGCGGCCGCGACGATGGCCCTGGCGCCGTCGGCGGTGGCGACCGAGTCGTGGTTGGCGGTGGCCGTCCCGCCTGCCGCGCGGATCTCCTCCACCACCCGTTCGGCGATGCTGGCGTCTCCGCCCGTGCCGTCCCGCGCGACCCCGGTGTCATTGACGAGCACCTTGGCCCCCTCGCGCGCAAAGAGCAGCGCCGTCGCGCGCCCGATGCCGTTGCCTGCGCCGGTGACGATCACTACCTTGCCGCTCGCCGTGGTCATGGGCGGAGCCTAGCCCAGGTCGTGACGCCGTGGCGCTTCCGCGCGCGTCAGCGCGCCCTCGCTGGCGACGCATCTCGCAGGGGAAGCCGCCTCCCGGGGGCGCTACGTGGCCTTCACCACGTAGCGCCGTCGCGAAGGCCCGGCGTCAGGGAGCGGCGTCCGAGCAGCAGCGGAAGCCGAGCTCATGGCTGCGGAAGGACTGCTCTTGCAGCACGAAGTTGAAGTCGCAGGTGGTCGCCAAGGGGAAGCTGCCCGTGCCACCGCCACGCACGCGGTAGTAGGTCTTGCCGTCCACGGTGACGGACGAGCCCGTCCACTCGCTGGCGTTGCCGGACATGTCCCAGAGCCGCGCGTTGGCTCCCCAGTTGGCGTAGCACTGCGCGCCGCTGCCGGTGGGCCACAGTCCCTCCGGCGTGAGCGCGTCCGAGTCGTTGCAGGTCCCCGCCGTGTAGGTGGTGGGCGCCGTGGCGTACGACCAGCGAGCCGGTGACACCGAGCCGCCAGCGAGGCACGCGGCCTGCCACTCTGCCTCGGTGCAGAGGCGCATGGGCTGGCCAGCGCTGTTGCGCACCGCGGCGCAGGCGGCGGCCGCCGACGCGCGGTTGACGCTGGTCCACGGGATGACGTTGGGCTTCGAGCAGGCGCGCGCGCTGTCGAGCCCAGGGCTCGAGTCGTCCGAGTCCAGCCGCGAGGCCTCGTAGGCGTAGACCCAGGTGTTGCCCGTCAGCTTCACCATCGGGTCGATCCAGCCCGCGCAGGCGTGCGCGCCCGCGCCGCCGGGCCCCGTGTAGCAGGTGTAGGAGCCCGTCACGACGCGCTCGTCGATGCTGCCGTCGCAGTTGTCGTCGAGGCCGTTACAGGCTTCGTCGCGGGCGTCGAGGGGGTTGGGAGTCGCCAAGCACTCGAGCCCCGTCCCGTCCGCCTTGCAGGTGTAGGTGGCAGTCCCCGCGCAGCGACCCTTCCCTACGGAGCAGGCGCTGCCCTTCTGGCTGAAGGTCTCATCCACCTGGCCGTTGCAGTTGTTGTCGAAGCCGTCGCACTTGGTCTCCACGACGGCGAGGCTGCCGTTCGGCTGCACCTCGATGCGGGCGTCGCGCTGCTGGTAGTTGCACACCCACCCGTTGCTGCCTTGGCACGTGGGGGCAGCGCCCGCGCAAGGCCCGGTCTGCGTGCAGAAGTTGCTGACGGAGCCCATGTCGGGATCGGCCGCGTCCACCAGACCATCGCAGTCGTTGTCCTTGCCGTCGCAGACCTCCGGGCCCGTCGGGTACACCTCGCACGTCCGCTCGCAGCCGTCGCTCGCCTGGCCGTTGGGGTTACCGTAGCCGGGCTTGCACGCCAAGATGGTGCACGCTCCGGCAGCACAGCCGCTCACCGCGTTCGGCAAGGTACACACGGTGCCGCAGCGGCCGCAGTTGTTCGGGTCCGTGTTGGTGTTGAAGCCGTTGTCCACCACGCCGTTGCAGTCGTTGTCCTTCTCGTCGCACACCTCCAGCGTGGGGCCCTGGCCGCCGGCGCAGGTGATGGCGCCGCCGACGCAGCTCGTGGTGCCGGGGGTGCACTCACCGCGGCAATTGCCGCCCGGGCAGTTGGTCTGACAGCTCACTCCCACCCCGGACGGCGAGTCGTCGATGAGCCCGTTGCAGTCGTTGTCCTTGCCGTCGCAGCTCTCCGCCTGGGTGGGGAAGACCGGGCAGCGGTACTCGCAGCCGTTGTTCGGGTTGTTGTCGAGGTCTTTGTAGCCCGCGGTGCAGGTCACCACCGTGCACTTGCCGGCGGAGCAGCCCGCCGTGGCGGTGCCGGGCAGGTTGCACACGTTGCCGCACGCGCCGCAGTGGCTGGGGTTGGTCTGGGTGTTGAAGCCCTCGTCGATGAGCCCGTCGCAGTCGTCGTCGAGGCCGTTGCAGATCTCGGTCTTGCGGTTGGGGTGGTTGCAGGTGGGGCTCCCGGACGAGCACGACGTGACGCCGTCCGTAGCGCACACGCCGTAGCACCCGCCGGTGTTGGTGGAGATCGCCGAGGTGCAGGTGCCCGCGGCGATGCAAGGATCGGGCGCGGGGCAGCTCGAGGTGCAGCTCTGACCGAGCCCACCGACGTTGTTGTCGACGACGCCGTCGCAGTCGTCGTCCTTGCCGTTGCAGGTCTCGCCCACGGGCGGGTTGACCGGGCAGCCGTACTCACAGCCGTTGGCGGGGTTGCCGTCCAGATCCGCGAAGCCGGGCTGGCAGGCCACCACGCTGCCGCAGACGCCGCCGCTGCACGTCATGGCGAGCGTGTTGGAGCGCTGGCAGGCGCTGCCGCAGCCGCCGCAGTTGAGCGGATCGTTCTGCTGGTCGAAGCCCTCGTCGATGCGACCGTCGCAGTTCTCGTCCACGCCGTCGCAGGTCTCTTGCAGCTTCTGGTTGGGGTTGTGGCAGACGCGCACGCCGGCCACGCAGGTGTAGACGCCGCCCGTGCGACAGGCGCCGTAGCAGCTCCCCGTGTGGGGTGAGATGGCGTAGGGGCTGCAGTTGCCGCCCGCGACGCAGGGGGCCGGCGCAGGGCAGTCGCTGGCGCAGCTCCCGCCGACGTCCGAGGGTGCGTCGTCGATGGTGCCGTTGCAGTCGTCGTCGATGCCGTTGCAGGTCTCTCCGCGCTCAGGCAGCACCGGGCACGCGTACTCGCAGCCGTTGGCAGGGTCGCCGTCGATGTCCTTGTAGCCAGCGGGGCAGGTGAACTGACACTGACCGCCGACGCACTGGACGCCAGACTGGCAGGTCCGGTTGCAGGCGCCGCAGTTGAGGACGTCCGTCTGGAGATCGAAGCCCTCGTCCGTCTGTCCGTCGCAGTCGTTGTCGAGGCCATCACAGATCTCCGGCGTGGGGCCGATGCCGCCGACACACACGATCCCAGTGCCCGTGCTGGTGCACGCGGTGAGACCAGGGCGACACTCCCCCTCGCACTGCCCGCCGGGGCAGGGGGCCGTGCAGGAGATCCCTGCGCCGGGCTGTCCGTTGTCGATGGCGCCGTCGCAGTCGTCGTCCACGCCGTTGCACGTCTCCGCCACCGGAGGGAACACCGGGCACTGGTAGGGGCAGCCGCGCGTAGGATCGCTGGAGCCGCCGGGGCGCCCGTAGCCGTCCTCGCACTGGTACACGCACTGCCCGGCGGCGCAGGCCTTGGTGGAGTGCTCGAGATCAGGGCAGGGGTTGTTGCAGGCGCCGCAGTGGTCGACGTCGTTGTCGAGGTCGAAGCCCTCGTCCGTCTGCCCGTTGCAGTCGTTGTCCTTGCCGTCACACACCTCGGCGCTGCCAGTGGCCTCGCACTCGCAGCTCAGCCCGTCGCCGTCGAGATCGAAGAAGCCGGGGGCGCAGGCGTCGAGCTGGCACTGCCCCGCCACGCAGGTCCCGAAGCCACCCGGGTACTTGAAGCGGCAAGAATTGCCGCAGGTGCCGCAGTGGTCTGGATCCGACTGTAGATCCACCCCTTCGCAGTTGGGGCCGTCGGCGTCATTGGCGTCCGCGTCGGCGCCGCCGTCCTCGATGATGAGCGTGCCCGCGAAGCCGCCGCTGCCGCCGCTGCCACCGCTGCCACCGCTGCCGCCGGCGTCCGCGCCGTCCTCACAGTGAAAGCAGTAGGCCTCGGTGGAGCAGCCCGTGGCGGTGCCCAGCGCGACGAGCGCCGTCCAAGCGGCGAGGGCCAGCCCCGCCGGACCCAGCCAGGTGCGCGCGCTCACTGGGCACCTCCCTCACGGCGGCGCGCGATGAGCGCGGCGCCGAGCACGAGGCCGAGCAGCGCCGCTGCGCTGCTGCTGCGGTCCGGGGCGGCGCGGCAAGCGCAGCCTCCTCCGCCCGTGGCGAGGCCCCAGTTGTCTTGCCCAGGGTTCGAGTCGCCCCCGCTGGCGCCGCCGCCGCCCGAGCCCCCGCCGCCGGAGCCACCCGCGTCCGCGCCCGTCCCGCTGGAGCCAGCGCTGCCGCTGGAGCCGCCCGTCCCCGCCGAGGCGCCGCTGCCCGCCGTCCCGCCCGTCCCTGCGGTCCCGGCGCTCGCGCCGGAGCCGGCCGCGGCGCCCGTGCCAGCGCTCCCGCTGCTCCCGGAGCTGCCGCCGGAACCGCCGGAGCCGCCCGAGCCGCCCGAGCCGCCGCTACCGCCGCTCGGTACGCAGTAGCCCTGCGGGTTGCAGTCGAAGCCGCCCGGGCAGGGGAACTCGTTGCCGGCGCAGGGGTTCGCGCAGATCCCGCTGAAGCAGGCCTTCGGATCCGGGCAGACGGCCTCGTTGTCCGCGACGCCGTCACAGTCGTCGTCCACGCCGTCGCAGGTCTCGGTCTTGCCCTTCACGGCGCCGATGCAGACGGCCGCCCCCGCGCGGCACTGGGTGGTGCCCGCCTTGCACGGCAGCTTGTCGTTGGGGGGCAGCGGCGCGTCGCAGCTCACGCCGATGGCCGGATCGTGGGCGGCGACGTCCTCCGCCTCGTCGATGTCACCGTCGCAGTCGTCGTCGAGGCCGTTGCAGGTCTCGTCGGACTTCGATTTCCCACCCACGCAGCTGAGCTGGTTGCCCGAGCAGGCGAAGATGCCGGGGCGGCACACGCCCTGGTTGCAGCCCGCGGGCGCGTCGCTGCCGTCCGGGCAGCAGCTCTTGCCCACCTCCGGCACGTCGTCGACGACGCCGTTGCAGTCGTCGTCGATGCCGTTGCACACCTCCACCTGGGGCGCCGTCTCGCCCTGGCACTCCGGGCCGCTCGGGCCGCAGCGCCGTACGCCCGCGGTGCAGATGCCGACGCCGCAGCGGCCGCTGTCGCAGCACGCGGTGCCGAGACCCGGCACGTCGTCCACGCTGCCGTTGCAGTCGTCGTCGAGGCCGTTGCACACCTCGCCCGAGGGGTTCACCGCGCCGACGCAGTCCGTCCCGCCGGGGCCGCACGCGACGACGCCAGGCTTGCACACGCCGACGCCGCACTTGCCCGAGGGGCAGCAGGCGCCGCCCACGGTGCCGCCGGGGAGATCATCCACCGTTCCGTCGCAGTCGTCGTCGAGCTGGTTGCACACCTCGAGCTGGGGGCCCACGGCGCCCGTGCACTTGAGCGTGGACGAGCCCGGGGCGCACTGCAGGGTGCCGCCGGCGCAGATGCCGACGCCGCACAGCGGCTGCCCGGCGCTGTCCGTGTACGGGCAGCAGGCGTCGCCCTTGCCGGGGAGATCGTCCACCAGGCCGTTGCAGTCGTTGTCGATGCCGTCGCAGATCTCCGTGCCGGGGAGGACCTCACCGACGCAAGAGAGCGCGCCGCCCGCGCAGCGCTGGACGCCCGCCTTGCAGATGCCGGTGCCGCACTTCCCGCTGCTGCAGCAGCTGTCCCCCGCGCCGGGGACGTCGTCCACCACGCCGTTGCAGTTGTTGTCCTTGCCGTCGCAGGTCTCCGCTGCCGGGCCGGTGTAGCCCTGGCAGCTCAGGCCGCCGCCGGTGAAGTCACACTGCTGGGTGCCGCGCTTGCACTCTCCAATGCCGCAGGGGACGCCGGGAGGACAGCAGCTGTCGCCCTGGCCCGGCAGATCGTCCACCACGCCGTTGCAGTTGTCGTCACGGTGGTTGCACACCTCGCTGGAGGGGCCAGTGCCGCCCACGCACACGAGCGTGTTGCCTTGGCACTGCTGCGTGCCGTAGGTGCAGATGCCGGTGCCGCAATTGCCGCCCGAGCAACACTGTGACCCGGCGCCCGGGACGTTGTCCACGGTGCCGTCGCAGTTGTCGTCCACCCCATTGCACGTCTCTGGGCTGGGGCCGACGTACCCGACGCACACCGCGGAGCCGCCCTGGCACTGCAAGGTGCCCGCGCGACACACGCCGGCGCCGCAGTTGCCCCCGGGGCAGCAGCTCTGCCCGAGGCCGGGGATGTCGTCCACCAGTCCGTTGCAGTCGTCGTCCAGGCCGTTGCACAGCTCGGTGGTGGGCAGCACCTGCCCGACGCAGGTGCCCCAGTTCGGGGTGCCGCTGCCGAGCGCCGCCGTGCACGCCTGCGAGCCGCCGCGGCAGAGGCCGACACCCTCCGTACCGGAGGGGCCGCCGTAGCAGGTGCGCGTCATCCCGTCGACGACGCCGTTGCAGTCGTCGTCCAGGCCGTTGCACACCTCCGCGCCGGGCTGGGTGCCGCCCTGGCACACGATGGCGCCGCTCACGCAGGCCGTGGTGCCCGGGGAGCAGACGCCGATGTTCGTGCCGCAGCTCAGGCCCACGCCGGCGGGCGAGTTGTCGATGGTGCCGTCGCAGTCGTTGTCCTTGCCGTCGCAGATCTCCGGGAAGCAGGTCTGCTGGCAGCCGCCGGGCACGTCGTCGATGATGCCGTTGCAGTTGTCGTCGATGCCGTTGCACACCTCCGTAGAGGGATTGCCAGCCGTCAGCGGCGTGCAGCTGGCGCCAGCGCCCGCCGCGCAGCAGGCCGTGGGCTGGTTCGCATCGGCCTGGCACTTCCGGACGCCGTCACGGCGGCAGGCGCCCACGCCGACCGTGCAGCCAGGTCGACAGAAGCCACCTTGGCAGGCGAAGCCGGAGCCGCACTGGGCGTCGGTGCTGCAGGTGCAGCGGCCGAGGTTGCAGCTCGAGCCCGTGGCGCAGGCGGGGAGCCCGACGCCGCACTCTTGGTAGGCGCCGAGCCCCTCGTCCACCGCGTCGTTGCAGGTGTCGTCCAGGCCGTTGCACAGCTCGAACTTGACGGTGCGGGCCACGATGTCCGCGAAGGCGGCCTCGATCTCCGCTTGGTTCTGCGCGATGGGCGCCGTGGTCTTGCCCGAGCCGCCGGCCACCGCCATTTGGTTGAGCTCGGGGACGTCCAGGCCGCCCACGTTGCCCATGCCGAGCGGGTAGATGATGGGCTTGTTGGTGTTGCCCGCACCGCCCACCGCTCGGAGGCTGGTCACCTCGTCCGACGGATCCAGGCTGCAGTTATCGACGCCGTCCGTCATGGCCACCAGCACGTAGGGGCGGCAGCTCAGCTTGGGGTCGTAGTAGGGGCTGGCGGGGGTGTTGCGGTTGTTCCAGTACTGCTCGTACCAGTCCGTCCGCATGGACCGGATGGCGCGCGCCAGCGGGGTTCCGGCATGCGGGGTGCGCAGCTCCGGATCTCGAGGCGCGCCGCCGGCGGAGCCCGTGGACGAGCAGAAGTTCTCCGTGCCGTTCATCCAGGGCAGGATGGAGAGCCCCGAGGAGGGGGCGGTGCCGATGACGACGCGCCCCCCCGTGTTCTCATTGCTGGGGCAGCCGTTCCCACCGTAGGTGAGGTCACTCGAACCTGAGAAAAAATTCGGATAGTAGTTGCCGTAAGGCATGCAGCGCCCGGACGTCGTGCCGTTGACCGGGGTGGTGCAGCACCAGGCCGTGTTGGCGCAGCTGCTGCTCTCACGGAAGCGCCCGAGCCCGAAGTCGATGAAGGCGTTCTGCGCCATGATCACGTTCGTGATGGCGCGCTTGGTCGCGAGGATGCGGCTGGGGGTGCCGGCCGCGCAGCGGTAGATCTCCTCCGCGCCGTTGGCGCGCGTGCAGGCGACGCCCGTGTTGCAAGCGAACTTCGAGCCGCTGGGCGGGGTGTAGTTGTTGTTGTTGTCGCAGTAGAGCGAGTTCTCGTCGCCGTCGCACTGCACGTTTAGGTCGTCCTGGAAGCGGAAGAGCATGGAATTGGAGGTGTCCACCAGCAGCATCACGCGCCCCTTGATGACGGTGGGCGGGGGCGGCCCGGCGAGCACGCCGAGCGGCGGCACCTGGAAGCCGAGGTTGACCACCGCGGGGTAGCTGAGGAGGTGGTGGTCCACCCGTAGGAACGCGGTGCCGTCCTCGTCGAGCTCCAGCACGAGCGGGAGCTCCCGGCCGTTGGCGTCCGCGCTGGTGATGCGGGAAATGAAGACGCGCACGTTGCCCTGCGCGTCCAGCACCGCCAGCCGCTCGTCCTCCAGGCGCTGCAGGCGCAGCGAGCGCAGCGGCTGGCCGTCCGCGTCCGCGCCGCCCAGCGCCGAGCCCAGCTCGAGCTTCCAGGAGAAGGCGTCGGGGCTCTGGGCGTCGTTGATGAGCAGCGTCTCTTGCAGCCCGTCCTTGGACGCGGTGCGGATGAGGTCGGCGCTGCCAAAGGCGCGCCGGTAGATGGCGCGGCCGTCGTCCGTCAGCTCCGCCTGCGCGTCCGCCGCGAGCTCCGGCGTCAGCCGCACCCCCTCACGATCCCCGAGCGGCTTGACGCTGAGGGTGCCCGCTGCGCTGAGCGGCGCCTCCACGTCGATGTCCAGCGCCAAGCTGGGCAGCGCGGGACGGAGCGTGAGCGCGCCGCCGCGCGGCGCGAGCCCGACCTCCGCGCGCTGGGCGAACACGCGCTCGAGCAGCGGGTGCTCGGCGGTGATGGCCTGGACCATCCCGAGCGTCTGGGTGATGGCGCGCGGCGCCGTGGCGCCGGACCCCGCGTCGAGCGCGGGATCGGAGGCGGCCTCTTGTTCTGGCGCCCCCGAGCAGGCGACGGCGGCGATGCTGCCGCTGGCGAACAAGAGGGCGAGGAGGCGAGCGACGCTGCGAGGAGCCGTGGACGGTGCGCGCATGGGAGACCCTTCGGAGGATGAAGCGCTGCGCCCAAAGCCGTTGGGCACAGATTCGCAAAGGATACCCGCAGTGGCTTCGGGCAGGGAAGGCGTGAGGCGGACAATTTTTCAGGGTGACGCTGGGCGCCCAGCTTGGCTCGGCGGCCGGCCCCGGGCGCTCGAGGGCGGGCGCCGAGTCGACCGCTCAGGGCCGGATCAAGCCCGTAGAGCCCCTGGGTTGAGCCGGCGCCCTGGCGGACTACCCTGCCGCACGTCATGACCGAGCGCCTCCTCATCACCTCCGGCCTGCCCTACGCCAACGGCCCCCTCCATTTCGGGCACCTGCTCGAGCACGTGATGACCGACCTCTGGGCGCGCTACCAGCGCCTGGCGGGCCGCCGGGTGCTGTCCGTCTGCGGGGAGGACACCCACGGCACCTCCATCATGATCCGCGCGCGGGCGGAGGGGCGGAGCGAGGAGCAGCTCATCGCGGAGATGGACGCCGCCCACCGGCGTGATCTGGCCGACTTTGGCGTTCACTACGACGCCTATGGCAGCACCCACTCCCCCGCCACCCGGCGGCGATGTGAGGTCGTGTGGGCGGCGCTGCGTCACGCGGGGCTCGTGCAGCAGCGGGAGGTGCGGCAGCTCTTCGATCCGGAGGTCGGCACCTTCCTCGCGGACCGCTTCGTCAAGGGCACCTGCCCGAGCTGCGGCGCGCCCGATCAGTACGGGGATAGCTGTGAGCGCTGTGGCAGCACCTACACCCCGGCCGACCTCGAGCGCCCTTACAGCACCCTGAGCGGCGCCACGCCGGAGTACCGCACCGCGCCCCACCTGTTCGTGGCGCTCGAGCCCCTGCGCGGGTTCCTCACCGAGTTCAGCCAGGCGCCGGGCACGCTCCAGCCGGAGATCGCGCTGTTTCTCGCCAACAACTTCCTGTCGGCGCCGCTGCGGGACTGGGACGTCTCGCGCCCGGCCCCCTACTTCGGCTTCGAGATCCCGGACGCCCCGGGACACTACTGGTACGTGTGGTTCGACGCGCCCATCGGCTACCTCTCGGCCACCGAGGAGTGGTGCGAGGCCCACGGCGAGCGCTTCGAGGACTGGTGGTGCTCGGAGGACACGCGCATCACGCACGTGATCGGCAAAGACATCGTCTATTTTCACACCCTGTTCTGGCCCGCCATGCTGAAGGTGGCGGGCTACGGCCTGCCGCGGCGGGTGCAGGTGCACGGCTTTCTCACCGTGAACGGCGAGAAGATGAGCAAGAGCCGCGGCACCTTCGTGCTGGCGCGGACCTACCTGGACGCTGGGCTCGACCCCGCGTACCTGCGCTACTACTTCGCCAGCAAGCTCGGACCGGAGGTGCATGATCTGGACCTGAACCTGGAGGAGCTGGTCACCAAGGTGAACGCGGATCTCATCGGCAAGGTGGTCAACCTCGCCAGCCGCACCGCGCGCTTCGTGCCGCGGCTGTGCGAGCAGTACCCCGAGGACGGCGGCCTGTTCGCCGCCGCCGCCGCGCAGGCCGAGGAGATCGGCGCCGCCTACGCCGGCTTCGAGAGCGGCCGCGCCATGCGGCTCATCATGGCGCTGGCCGACCGCGCCAACGAGTACGTGGCGCGAGAGGAGCCGTGGGCGCTGAAGAAGGAGCCGGCCAAGCTCGAGCGCCTGCGGGAGGTCTGCACGGTGGCGCTCAACCTCTACCGACAGCTCGTGGTGTACCTGGCGCCGGTGCTCCCGAAGCTCGCGGAGCAGACGGGCGCGCTGCTCGGCGCCCCCATCGAGCGCTTCAGCGACGCGCAGCGCCCGCTGCTCGGCGTGACGCTCGGCGAGTTCCAGCCGCTGATGACGCGCGTGGACGAGCGGCGCATCGCCGCGATGCTCGAGGCCAGCCGCCCGGCGGCAGCGAGCGCGCCGGAGCCCACGCCGCCGGCGGCGCAGGCCACAGCGTCGCCGCTCGAGGTCGAGCCGCTGGCGCCCGAGTGCAGCCTGGAAGATTTCCAGAAGATCGACCTGCGCGTGGCGCGCGTGCTCGCCGCCGAGGCGGTGCCCAAGGCGGACAAGCTGCTCCAGCTGACGCTCGGCCTCGGCGGGGACGTGACGCGCCAAGTGTTCGCGGGGTTGAAGGCCAGCTACACGCCGGAGCAGCTCGTGGGGCGGCTGGTGGTGGTGGTGGCCAACCTCGCGCCGCGCCCGATGAAGTTCGGGCTGAGCGAGGGCATGGTGGTCGCGGCGGGGCCGCCGGGCAAGGCCGTCAAGCAGGTGTACCTGCTGGCGCCGGACAGCGGCGCCCAGCCCGGCGAGCGCGTCCACTGAGCCGCTGGGCCGGGCCGGCTCAGCGCGCCGCTTGGCAGCGGGCGCACAGGCCGTACAGCTCGTGCACGTGGCCGGTGAGGACGAAGCCGAAATGTGCCGCGACCTCGCGCTGGAGCCGCTCGAACTCCTCCAGCTCGAACTCGATGACGCTGCCGCAGCCGGTGCAGATGACGTGATCGTGGTGGGCGCGCTCGAAGGCGCGCTCGTAGCGCTGCCCTTGGCCGCTGGCGCGCAGCGCCTCTTGGATGAGCCCCGCCTCCACCAGCAAGGGCAGCACCCGGTACACGGTGGCTGGGTGGACCTCCGGAGCGCCGTGGCTCCGCAGCGCCGTGAGCAGATCTTCGGCGGTGAAGTGCCCTGGGTACTGGAGCGCGGCGCGCGCGATGGCGTCCCGCACCGCCGAGCGCTTGAGCCCCCGCGCTCGCACCGCAGCGTGGAGCTGCGCGAGCGCGCGCGCGAGCGTCGGCGCGTCGAGCGCGGGGAGGGTCGCGACCCGGTGCATGCGCCGAGCATGCGCGGAGGCGGCGTGGAGCTCAAGGCTAGCGCGCTCCAGCGGGGACGCGGAGCGCGCGCCGCGCGCCCGGCACGCGCGATGACGCCGCGAGGCGCGCCTAGCCGTAGAGCGCGTGCTCGAGCGCGTAGCCCAGCACGGCGCTCGGCACGAGCTCGGCCAGCCGCTCGTGCTGCCCCTCGGTGAACAGCCGGCGCACCGCGCTGGAGGACAGCTCCGGCAGGCTGAGGCCGGGCGCCTGGGGGTGGGGGTAGCCCGCGCGCCCGAGGATGAACGGCGGCGCCAGCGCGCAGAGCTGCTCCCACGCGTGCCACTTCGAGGTCTCGTAGAGCACGTCGGAGCCGACCACGAGTGAGAAGGCGTGCTCTGGGTGGCGCGCGCGCAGCGCCTGCACGGTCTGCAGGCTGCGGCTGGGCAGCGGCAGCGCCGCCTCGATGGTGCAGAGCCGCGCGCGGCAGAGCGGCGCGAAGGCCAGCTCCGCCATGGCCGCGCGGTGCTCGAAGGCGCTCAGCGGCTTGTGGAAGGCGTGCGCGCCGACGGGCAGCGCCCACAGCTCGTCGAAGCCACCGACGGACAGCGCGTAGCTGGCCGCCAGCACGTGCGCGACGTGCGGAGGGTCGAAGCTGCCGCCGTAGAGCGCGACCTGCATCAGCTGGAGCCCGAGACCTTCAGGTGAGCGACCCGCGGCGCCAGCAGGCGCTCGCTGCGGATCTCGTGGCAGTAGCGGTCGTACTGCATCAGGTGGATGCCATGCTCGCCGTCCTCCAGCGTCATGAGCCCGAAGTCCTCGAAGCTGCCGGGCGACAGGAACCAGCGCGAGCCCACCTGCTTGACGAGCGGCTGCCGGCTCTTGCCGAACACGAGCAGGCTGGCCGGCAAGATGTCCTCCTCGTCCAGCGTGGCTTTGTCGAAGAGCAGGACCACCAGCTTGGAGTCCAGCAGCTCGATGAGGCGCGTCGCGTCGTCCGCCAGGGACTCCAGCGCTGCCAGCGCGCGGCGGCGGCGCTCGCGCTCCAGGAAGTCATCGATCTCCGGGGCGCTGGCGCGCGCGCAGCGCTCGGCCGCGCGCGCCCACACCGCGCGCTCGTCCGGATCCCCCTCCACCAGCTCCGCGGCCCAGCGCGTCACCACGGCGTCGAGGGCGTGATCGACGCCGAGGTACACGGCGCGCTCCACGCCCACCTCTTCCAGCAGGAAGCGCGCCCCCCGCTCGAGCGCGTCCACGCGGTCGTGAGCGGGTCCGAGCAGGCCGAGGCGCATCCCGCTAGCATAGGGCAATTGGGAGCGCCGCCGACAAGGTGTGATAGGTTGCGGTCTACCGTGGCGTTCGCGCGTGGGAACCTGACGCACCCCGTCGCCTTCGAGCACGACGGGGAGACGGTGCTGGCCGAGCGGGGGGAGCCCTTGGCCGTGGCGCTGCTCGCGGCGGATCGACTGCTGTTGGCGCGCAGCCCGAAGCTGCACCGGCCGCGCGGCCCGAGCTGCCTGCGCGGGGCCTGTGACGGCTGCCTGGCGCGGGTGGACGGCGTCCCCAACGTGATGACTTGCCTGCGCCCGGCGCGCGGTGGCGAGCAGGTGGAGACCCAGAACGTGCTGGGCAGCCGCGGCGCGGATCTGCTGCGCGCGGCGGACTTCCTCTTCCCGCACGGCGTGGATCATCACCGGCTGATGGCGGGGGTGCGCGGGCTCGGCGCCGTGACGCAGGCGTTCGCGCGGCGCGTGGCGGGCCTCGGGCGGCTCCCGGAGGAGGCCGCGGCGGCGCTGCCGGTGGAGCACCTGGAGGTGGACGTGCTCATCGTCGGGGGTGGGCGCGCAGGCCTCGGCGCCGCGCGCCAGCTCGAGGGGCGCCGGGTGGCGTTGGTGGACGACGGCGTGCGGCTCGGAGGCTCGCTCGCCGCGCTGCAGCCGGCGCGTGCGGCCGAGACCGTGGACGCGCTGCGGCGCCTGGGCGTTCGGCTGCTCGAGCATCACACCGTGGCGGGGCTCTATCCCTTGGAGGGCACGTCGGGGGTGCTCGCCCTCGTGGTCGGGGAGGAGCGGACGCTCGAGCTGCGCGCGCGGCGGGTGCTGCTCGCCACGGGTGCGCACGACGCGCCGCCGCCCTTCGGCAACAATGATCTGCCCGGGGTGCTGTCGGCGCGCGCGCTGCTCGGCCTGCTCCGCGCGGGGGTGCGGCTCGAGGGCAAGCTCGCCCTCGTGGGGGAGGGGCCTTACGCCGAGCAGCTCGCGGCACTCGTGCCGGAGCCCCAGCGCTGGCGCGTGGCGCTCGACGCGGTGGTGGAGGCGCGGGGGCTCGGCCGCGTGCGGGCGCTGGTAGCGCGCGAGGGTGAGCGGCGGGTGCGACGCCGGCTCGCGGTGGTGGCCGTGGACGCGCCGCCCTCACCGGCGCTGGAGCTCGCGGTGCAGCTCGGCGCGCGCGCGTCCTTCGAGCCGGCGCACGGCTACACGCTGGAGCGTGACGCGCGGGGCTTGGCGGCGCCCGGGGTCTACCTGGCCGGCAGCGTCTCCCTGCGCGGAGGCGCCAAGCTGTCCGGCGAGGAGGTCGCCCGGGCGCTGCTCATGGACGCCTGAGGCGCCCGCTCAGCCGTCCACCAAGGCGCCGAACATGGTGAGCCCACCCGTGACGAAGAGCACGTCGAAGACGAGTAAGAACTGCAGGTAGTCGCGGAGCTCCGCCAGTGGCGCGCCGTCGAACAAGGCGCGCGTGGCGGCGACGGCGGACAGTAAGGTGGGGCTGAGCAGCGGGAACAGCACGACGGCGAGCAGCAGATCACGCGCGCTGGTGCGCACCGTCATGGCGCCGAACAGCGCGCCGCTGGCGGCGATGCCGGGCGTGGCCGCCAGCGAGAGGAGCAGGAGCCCGGGCGCCACCTCCGCGGGCTCGAGCGCGTAGAGCAGCCCGGCCACCGGCAGCACGATGGCCTGCACCACGAGCAAGAAGGCGCCGATGCCGAGCGTCTTGCCCAGGAAGATGGCGCTCGCCGACAGCGGCGAGGTGATGAGCCCGGTGAGCGCGCCCTCTTCGCGCTCGCGCTGCCAGCTCCGCCCGAGGGCGAGCACCGCCGCGAAGGCGACGCTGAGCCAGATGACGCCCGCCGCCACCGAGCGCCCCGTGGCGGGGCCGCCGTAGAAGCTGAGCGACGCGAGCACGACGACGAGCAGCGCGAAGAAGCCCGCGGTGGTGACCACCTCCCCGGTGCGCAGCTCAATCTTCAGATCTTTCTCCGCCACGAGCCAGGCCTGCCCGAGCACGCCGGGGAGCCGGCGCGGCGGGGCTGGGTGGCGGGTGGGCGGCGAGCTCACGCGCGCATGCTGCCCGGTGACGCACGGCGCTGCAACGCGGGGCGCGGTTTCGCGGGGAGGCCTCGGGAGGTCCGGCATCCGTGGTAGCGTCGGCGCATGGCTGAAGTACGCATCGAGCACACCTACGACTGCAGCGAGGACACGTTCTGGAACGAGGTCGTCTTTGACCCGGAGTACAACCGCCGCCTGTTCTTGGGAGAGCTGGGCTTCCCCAAGCACGAGCTGAAGAAGAGCGAGGAGACGGACACGGAGGTGCGCCGCACCGTGGAGGTGACGCCCAAGCTCGGAGATCTGCCAGGCCCGCTGAAGAAGCTGCTGGGGGAGGGGCTCTCCTACCGAGAGGAGGGCGTCTACTACAAAGGCCAGCGCCGCTACGTCATCCGCATCATCCCCAACAAGATGGCGGACAAAACCAAGATTGAGGGCGTGATGAGCACGTCACCCGTCGGCGAGGGCCAGTGCAAGCGCCTGTTCGTGTGCACCATCCAGTGCAGCGTCTTCGGCGTGGGCGGCCTGGTGGAGAAGCGCGTGGCGGCGGATCTGGAGGCCAGCTACGGCGCCGCGGCGCGCTTCACCAACCAGTTCCTCGCCGAGAAGCGCGGCTGAGCCCAGGCGCGAGCGCGCCGAGGGTGCCACCACCGGGAGGTGTGAGGCAGCCTCGGCGCGAGCCGCCGCGAGCGGGGCTCAGGCGGCCTTGGTGGCCTTGACCTTCGCTTGCGCCTTCTTCGAGCGGCTGGTCTTCGCCTTGGCGGCAGGCTTGGCCGCAGTGGGCTGAGCGGCGGCCTTCTTGGCGGCGCGCTTGGCGGCGCGGCTGACGCTCGAGTAGTGGTCCCACAGGCGCGGGGTGGGGTAGCTCTCCAGGCGGGCCTTGTAGCCCGTGTCCTTGGTGCGCTTCTCCAGCTCCAGCGAGGCGGCGATGAGCTTGGCGCGCGAGCCGAAGTCCTTCTTGAGGGCGGTGAGTAGCTCGTGCAGCCTGAGCAGCTTCTCGTTCGAGATCCGCGCGAGCCCCTTGACCGAGTTGACCCGGTCGAGCCACAGCTCCTCCGTGGCCAGGGCGCTGACGGCCTCAACCAGCTTCGCCTTGCTCTCGAAGCGCTCTTTCACCAAAGCTAGCGGGGTCTTTTTCATTGGGGTCTCCACGGCTCGCCTGCTGCGCGAGGGAGCGCGTCATTAGCAACCTTGCCGTCGCCATGCAACCACTGCCGGCGGGGTGACTCGGGCGGCGACGCATGGTAACGCGGGCTGCCCCATGCCGCCCCGCCTGCGCTTCGCCCCCTCACCCAGTGGCTACCTCCACATTGGCGGGGCAAGAACGGCCCTCTTCAACTGGCTCTGGGCAAAAAAGCAGGGGGGGCGCTTCGTCTTACGGATCGAGGACACCGACCAGGACCGCTCCAGCCTGGAGAGCGTCCGCGCCATCTTGGAGAGCCTGCGCTGGCTCGGGCTAGACTGGGACGAGGGGCCCGAGGTGGGGGGGGACTGCGGCCCCTATTTCCAGAGCGAGCGGCGGGGGCGCTACCGCCAGCTGGCGGACGAGCTCGTGGAGGCCGGCAAGGCCTACCGCTGCTACGCCACCAAAGAGGAGCTGGACGCCGCGAGGGCAGCCCTCAAGGCGCAGGATCCGAAGGCGCAGTTCGTGTACCCCGGCTGGTGGCGGGACAAGGGGCCGGCAGACTGGCTGGAGGGGCGCCCCTTCGTCTACCGCTTCCGCACCCCGGCGGAGGGCAGCGCGCGCTTCGAGGATGAGGTGTTCGGGGTGGTGGAGACGCCCAACAGCGCCCAGCAGGACTTCGTCCTCATGCGCTCGGATGGCTTCCCTCTCTATAATTTTTCGTGCGTGGCCGATGACCACGACATGCGCATCAGCCTGGTCGGCCGAGGGCGCGATCACCTCGGCAACACCGCCCAGCAGGTGCTGCTCTACGAGGCCCTCGGCTGGGAGCCCCCTCGCTTCGCCCACCTACCCATGATGCTGAGCCCCAAGGGGGAGAAGCTGAGCAAGCGCCACGCCGCGGTGGGCGTGATGGACTACGCAGCCCGGGGCATGACGCCCATGGGGGTGCTCAACTACCTGGCCCGCTTCGGCTGGTCCCACGGAGACCAGGAGATTTTCTCGCGGGGTGAGCTGATCGAGGCCTTCGACTGGAAGAGCTGTGGCCGCAGCGACGGGAAGTTCGACGAGAAGAAGTTCTCGGACGTCGCCTTCGAGCACCTGAAGGAGCCCCGCCTCACCAGCGACGAGGACTACGCCGCCTGGGTACGGCCCTTCCTCGCGGAGAACGGGCTGACGGACGAGCAGGTGCCGGAGGGCACCCTCCGCGCGGCGTTGCCCACCATCCGGGAGCGGGCCCGGACGCTGGTGGAGGCCGCGGTGGCCCTCGACTACTACTTCCGGGAGCCCCCCGTGGTGGAGGAGAAGGCTCGCTCCAAGTTCCTCACCCCCGCGCACGCGCCGCTGCTCGCGCAGCTCCGGCAGGTGTACGAGGGCGCGCCTCGCTGGACGGCCGAGGCCCTCGAGGCGCGGCTCGCCGAGCAGGGCCTCGAGGTCAAGCTGGCGGCGCAGCCCCTGCGCGTGGCGCTCACCGGGCGCACCGCCACCCCGCCCATCTTCGACGTGATGGCGGTGCTGGGGCGGGAGCGCACGCTCGCGCGGCTCGGGCGTGGCGCTGAGCTCGCGGCCGGGTGATGACGCCGACGGAGCTGGTCCACGGGCTTGCCAAGGGCGCGCCCCCCGCCCCCGAAGGCTGGCTGGCCAGCGTGAGCCGCTGGCTGGAGTGGCCGCCCCTCAAGGCGCTGCTGCCCGTGCCGCTCCTGGCGCTCGTGGCCTGGCCCATCGTCTGGTTTTTCCGGCCCACGTGGCGCAAGCTCGACGAGGAGGCGGCGCAGGGGCGCGCCGAGCAGGCGGCCCTGGGCACGGTGGACTACCGGCCCGCGGCCGTGCTGTGCATCACCGCCGTGGTGCTCACGCTGCAGGAGTACTACGGCGGTCGGCAGTTCTTCGATCAGGTGTTGGGGCCGTGGCTGGCCAAGGCGAGCGCCGGGTCGATGCCGTGGCTCAAGGTCGACAAGTACCGGGAGCTGTACGGCTACGTGTGGTGGGTCACGGCCCGCGTGGGCGGGTACATGCTCGTCCCGCTGCCGCTGTGGAAGCTGCTCTTCCCCAAGGACAGCCTGCTCGATCTAGGCTTCAGGGGGCGCGGCTTCTTCTCCCACCTGTGGATCTACGGGCTGTGCTTGGCGGTGGTGGTGCCCGTCATGCTGCTGGTGTCCCACCAGCCGGATTTCGGCACCTACTACCCCTTTTACAAGCGCAGCTCCCGGAGCTGGTTCGACTTTCTGAGCTGGGAGGCGCTCTATTTCTTGCAGTTCTTCGCGCTCGAGGCCTTCTTTCGCGGCTGGATGGTGGGCGCGCTCCGGCGCAGCTTCGGCTCCGGCGCCATCTTCGCCATGGTGGTGCCGTACTGCATGATCCACTACGGCAAGCCGTACCTGGAGGCGCACGGGGCCATCGTGGCCGGCGTGGTGCTGGGCTCGCTCGCCATGCGCACGCGCAGCATCTACGCCGGCTTCCTCGTCCACATCACGGTGGCCTTCGCCATGGACTTCTTGTCGCTGTGGAAGCGAGGTGGGCTACCTACCCACTTCTGGGCACCTGGCTAGCCGCCCGCAGTTAAGGATTGCGAAACCGCGGCGTCTGTTCTCTGCTTCCGCCGCCCGGCGCCGAGACCCCACGCGCGACGGTGAGGAGCCCAGCGAACGTGCACGACGACACCGACAAAGAGCCTGCGTGGTCCCTCCAGCAGAGCACCGCCCGCTACCAAGTGGACGGCTGGGGCGCTCCGTATTTTTCCATCGCGGACAACGGCAACGTGGCGGTGTGCCCGGATCCGGAGCAAGGCGTCAGCCTGGACTTGTGCGAGCTGGTGGAGCACCTCAAGGCGCGTGGCCTCGCGCTGCCGCTGCTCATCCGGTTTTCGGACATCGTGCGTCACCGCATCAAGCGCCTCAACGAGGCCTTCCAGAAGGCCATCGCAGAGTATGAGTACACCGGCATCTACCGCGGCGTGTTCCCGGTGAAGGTGAACCAGCAGCGCCGGCTGGTGGAGGAGATCGTGGAGGCGGGCCGCCCGTTCGCCTTCGGGCTGGAGGCGGGCAGCAAGCCGGAGCTGTTGATCGCGCTCGCCACCATGCAGGACGTGGGCGGCCTCGTCATCTGCAACGGCTACAAGGACCTCAAGTACATCGAGACGGCGCTGCTCGCCCAGCGCTTCGGCAAGACGGTCATCGTGGTGCTGGAGCGCCTGGAGGAGCTGGATCTGGTGCTCAAGGCCTCCGAGAAGACGGGCATCCGCCCCATCTTGGGCGTGCGCTCCAAGCTCAGCGCCAAGGGCGTGGGGCGGTGGAAGGCCAGCGCCGGGGACCGGGCGAAGTTCGGGCTCACCAGCGCGGAGATCGTGGAGGTGGCCGATCGGCTGGCGCAGTGTGAGATGCTGGACTGCCTCCAGCTCCTTCACTTTCACATCGGCAGCCAGATCTCCAGCATCATCCCCATCAAAAATGCCATGCAGGAGGCCAGCAACATCTACGTGGAGCTGGCGAAGATGGGCTGCAAGATGGGCTATCTGGACGTGGGCGGTGGCCTCGCCATCGACTACGACGGCAGCAAGACGGATTTCCACGCCTCCAAGAACTACACCATCTTGGAGTACGCCATGGACGTGGTCAGCCACATCGGCGAGGCGTGCAGCAAGGCGGGGGTACCGCACCCCACGCTGGTGACCGAGAGCGGGCGCGCCATCGCCGCGCACCACTCCGTCTTGGTGTTCGAGGTGGTGGGGGAGAACACGGTGCGCTTCGGCAAGCCGAAGGAGCCGAGCCCGCAGGCGCACCGCCTCTTGCAAGAGCTGTATGAGACGTACCAGGGCATCCTGCCCAAGAACGTGCAGGAGAGCTGGCACGACGCCAGCCAGGCGAAGGAGGAGGCGCAGTCCCTGTTCAAGTACGGCTACCTCAGCCTCCGCGAGCGCGCGCAGGTGGAGCGCCTCTACTGGAACTGCTCGGAGAAGATCGCGGCCACCTTGCGGCGCGTGCGCTTCGTCCCCGAGGAGCTGCACGATCTGGAGCAGGCGCTCAGCTCCATCTACTACTGCAACTTCAGCCTGTTCCAGAGCGCGCCGGACATCTGGGCCATCGATCAGCTCTTCCCCATCATGCCCATCCACCGCCTGGCGGAGGAGCCCACCGTCTCGGCGCGGCTGGCGGACCTCACCTGCGACAGCGACGGCATCATCGATCATTTCATCGACGTGGAGGACGAGCGGCGCACGCTCGACGTGCATCCCCTCAAGTCCGACGAGAGCTACTACCTGGGGATGTTCCTGAACGGCGCCTACCAGGAGATCTTGGGGGACCTGCACAACCTCTTCGGCGACACGAACGCCGTGCACGTCGCGCTCTCGCAGGAGGAGCGCTACAAGATCCAGCACGTGATCAAGGGCGACAGCATCGACGAGGTGCTGCGCTACGTGCAGTACGATCCCGAGCAGATGGTGGAGGCCGTGCGGCGCCAGGCCGAGCGCGCCGTCAGCGCCGGTGGGCTCACCAACCAGCAGATGCGGCTGCTCATGCAGCACTACGAAGAGGCGCTGCGCTCGTACACCTACCTCACGGAGGAGTGAGGGGGCGCGCGTCGGGCGTGGGGCCGTAGGCCGCGCCGGGGTCTTCAGAGGGCGCCGCTCGGCTCCGGCGAGGGGGCGCGGCCGCCGTGGGCGCGCGCTTCCGCGCTTGACGGGCCCAGGCATCGGGGGTGTCCTCGGCGCTGGAGGTCCTCCCCATGGTGATGCAAGAGCTGGTCGCTGGAGTCAGGCAGTTCGTCGAGCGTGAGTTGTCGCCGCAGGCCGCGGCGGTGGACCGGAGCGGGGAGCTGCCCGCGGCGCTGTGGGGCAAGCTCGGCGAGCAAGGGCTGACGGCGCTGGCGGTGCCGGAGCGCTGGGGCGGGGTGGAGGTGGATCTCGAGACCTTCGGGGTGTGCTTGGAGCTCTTGGGCGGCGCCTGCGCGTCGACGGCGTGGCTCCTGCTCGCGCACACCGCGGCGGTGCGCGCCATCGTGTCGGCGGGGACGGACGCGCAGAAGGAGCGGCTCCTGCCCGAGCTGGCCTCGGGGCGCTGGCTGGGCGCCGCGATGGTGGCCACCGAGGCGGGCGGCGGCTCGAACGTGCCGGGCATCCGCACGCGGGCCACCAAGACGGAGCGCGGCTGGACGGTGGACGGCGCCAAGGAGTTCATCTCCCTCGCCGGCCGGGCGGATCTGTACCTGGTCTTGGCGCGCACGGGCGAGGGGCACACCGCGCTCGGCTGCTACCTGGTGGAGGCGACGGACGCCGGCGTCGGGGTGGGCGCGCGAGAGTCCACGCTCGGTCTGCGCGGGGTGCCCATCGGCCCCTTGAGCTTCGACGGCTGCCAGCTCTCCGCGGAGCGGCTGCTCGGCGCGGAGGACGGCGGGCTGCGGGTGATGGGCGCCACGGGGAGCTGGGGCATGTACGGCGCGGCTTGTGCGGCGCTCGGCGTCGCCGCCAAGGCGCTGGAGGAGACCACTGCCTACGTGAAGGAGCGCGTCGTCGGAGGGCACCCGCTCGCCAGCCTGGTCGGCGTGCAGACCACGCTCGGCGAGCTGAACCTGGAGCTGAGCGGCGCGCGCGCGCGCCTGGCGCAGTGTCTCGCTGAGCTCGACAGCGTCAAGAAGGGGCCGCCGCTGCCCTTGTTCCAGGCCAAAGTGGCGGTGACGGAGGCCGCCGTGCGGGTGGTGGACGGCTGCTTGCCGCTCTACGGCGCGGCCGGGTACACCTCCGCGCTGCCCATCGAGCGCCGCCTCCGCGACGTGCGCGCGTTCACCCTGCACTGGGGCAACAACGGCGTGTTCATGGACACGCTGCGCAAGGCGTGGCTAGCGTAACGCTGAGACGACGGGAGGCGGCGCGTGATGAGCGGGACCGGCTGGAGGCGTGGGGTGGGGGTGGCGTGCGTGGCGCTCGGCGTCGCGCTGGGGTGTGGTGAGAGCGCGGGCGAGCAGGAGGGAGCGGGAGCGAGCGGGAGCGGGGGAGGCAGCGGGAGCGCAGGCCGTGCGGGGGCGAGCGGGAGCGGGGGAGTGAGCGGGAGCGGGGGAGTGAGCGGGAGCGGGGGAGCGAGCGGGAGCGGCGGAGACGCAGGCCACGCGGGGGCGAGCGGGAGCGGCGGAGACGCAGGCCACGCGGGGGCGAGCGGGAGCGGCGGAGACGCAGGCTACGCGGGGGCGGGCGGGGCAGAGCGGGTGCTCCGGCTGGGGCTCGATCGGACGGGTAAGACCCTCCCTGACACCAGCTACCCCATCCCCGCAGGCGCCATTTTCCTCGCCACCACCGGGGACGACCGCAACCCTGGGACCGAGGCGGCGCCCGTGGCCACGCTCAATCGGGCCATCGCGCTGGCGCCGAGCGGAGGCGCCGTCGTGGTGCGCGGCGGCACCTACCGAGACTGGTACAGCAGCAACGGGAGCCAGAAGGTGAGCACCAGGACGCTCAGCGTGCAGGCCTACCCCCACGAGCAGGTGTGGTTCGACGGCACGGACGTGGTGCCCTCGAGCGCGTGGCGGAGCGAGGCCCCGGGCCGCTTCGTCCTGGACGGCTGGCAGACGCCGAGCTTCTGCAATGGGAAGTACTACGAGCTCCCTTACGACGCGCAGTCCGTCAGCCCCAACTCCGGACCCTGCACCCACCATGACATGGCCCTGGGCAACCCCGCCGCGGGAGATCCGCAGATGGTGTTCCAGGACGGTGTGGCGCTGCGGCAGGTGCATCGCCTCGCGGAGCTAGCGCCCGGGCGCTTCTATCACGATCAAGCGGCGCGCAAGCTCTACCTCGCGGAGGATCCCAGCGGGCACACGCTGGAGCTCGCCGCGCGGCCCATGGCGCTGGTGCTCACGGGCGACGGCTCGAAGGTGCTCGGCATCGGCTTTAGGCGCTACGCCACCAACGAGTACAACACCACCACCTCGGGCGCGCTCTACCTGGGCGGGGCGGACACCCTGGTGGAGCACTGCGTGTTCACCGAGCAGGCCGCGCAGGGGATGCACCTGGCCCCGGTGCGCGCGGTGGTGCGCCGCTCCGTCTTCGCGTTCAACGGCTTCAATGGCCTGGGCTCCAACGGCCACCAGCACAGCACCGGGCAGCGTGATGGCCTGCTCCTGGAGGAGAACGTCTTTTACGCCAACAACCAGGAAGAGTACGGCGAGGGCTGCACGGAGTCCTGCGCGCAGGCCGGGGTGAAGCTGGCGCACATGGTGGGCTTCACCGTGCGGCGCAACTTGTTCGAGGGCAACGTGAAGGCGCATGGCTTCTGGTGTGACCTAGCCTGCTCGGACGGCGTGGTGGTGGAGAACACGGCGCGCGCCAACGGCAAGGACGGGCTCTTCTACGAGGTGTCGGACACGGGGCTGTTCGCCTCCAACCTCGTGGTGGACAACGGCGGGCATGGGCTCCGCATCGCCGCCGCCCACACCCGCGTGCTCAACAACACGCTGGTGGACAACGCCACCACCTGCATGTGGCTCTACGATGACAGCCGCACCTTCGGCGAGGGAGGCTGGACGGACGTGGGCCCGGACACCACGGCCCTGTCCGTGATGAACAACCTCTGCTCCGGTGAGGCGCGCTCCATGATGCTGGTGACGCGCAGCTCCAGCGCGCCTCCCAACACCGGCCCCGCGCAGTTCTTCAGCGCGCTCGACCACAACCAGTACCATCGCCCCACGCGGGGCATGATCTTGTTCAACTGGACGGACGCGGCAACCACCTACTACAAGGATTTCACGCTGTTTCAGGCGGAGCAGGGGCTCGAGGCGCACGGGGTGGATCTCATCGGCGCGGTGGATCCGTTCTTCGAGGACGCGGCTCGGGGTGACTACCGGGTCCGCGCGGGCAGCAGCGCCTCCGGTTCTGCGGTGCCCCTCCCCGCGGACGTCGCGGCGCGCTTGGGTGTCCCAGCGGGGGCGGCGCTGGATCACGGCGCGCTGCGCTGGGTGGACGACTGAGCGAGCCCCAGCGCGGCCAGGCTGGGCAGCTCCCTCGGCCCCACCACGTACAGGTACTCCTTGTTTCTCAGGTGGCTCACCCGACCCACCTTCTCCCCGCGCGGGTTGTGGATGCCGATCTGCGCGCCCACGTAGCGCTTGTAGTCGTACTCCACGGTGTGCACGACGCCGCGCCGTGAGAGCAGCCGCTCGGCCTCGGCGCGGGAGAGGTAGCCCTCGTCACTGAAGGAGAGGATGAGCCACGTCGTCTGGACGGCCTCGAGCACCTCGGTGAAGGCCGCGCTGAACTGCGGCTTGGAGTTGAACCGGCTCACGCGCTGCCGGCAGTCGAGGCGCTTGCGCGCCGCGCCGTAGGCCTCGGGCGCGTCCCAGCGCACCAGCGTCTCCCAGATGTGGTAGTTGCCCAGGTACTTGTGCTGGTTGTAGGGCGGGTCAAGGTACGCGAGATCCGCCCGAACGGTGCGCGCCGCCTCCACCGCGTCGAGCTCGAGCGCGCGCCCCTGGCCGTAGGTGGAGCGTGGGAGCAGCTCTGGCATGCGCAGCTCGAGCGGGCGGTGGGCGCGCGGCGCCCAGTCCTTCAGGAAGGCCATTTGGACGCCCGTGGTGGAGTCCACGCGGTCGGCCGCCTCCATCAGCGAGACGAGCAGCACGGCCTCCAGCTCTGGCGGCAGCGCCTTGTCGGCGATCGCGTCGCGGATGGCGTCGACGCGCTCGCCGTTGCTGGGCTGGAAGAAGCGGCTCTGCACGCAGAAGGTCTCGGTGAAGTAGCCCGCGCGCCCCGGCAGCGCGTTCAGCTCCCGCACCAGCCGCTCGGCAGGAGTGTACCAGCGCTCGCGGTCCGCCTGGACGTAGCAGCGCGCGAGCGTGGCGGCATAAGCGTTGTGGTCGTTGGCCGTCACCCGGTAGCCCTGGGCCTTGAGGGCGTGCCCCACGCGCGAGGTGCCGGAGAAGAGATCCAACACCTCACGCACCTCGGGGAGGGCCGCCACCAGCCGCGAGATGGCGGGCACGAGCAGTCGCTTGGAGCCCAGATACTTGATCACGAGGCGAGGGAGCGACGAGGTCGCGCGGGTGGTGAGCTTGGAGCGCGGCGGCCTCGCCGCGACCCGAGCGCTGCGCGCCAGCGCGTCACTGGATTTGGATCACGGTGTCGCAGCCGAGCTGGAGCTCCACGCTACCTCCCGCGCTGCCCCGGAAGCTCTGGCAGGTGGTGGGGCAGATCTGGATGGTGGTCGGCCGCGTGGGGTCGTCGTAGTACCAGCCGCCGGACGCGCCGCAGTCCCCGGCGCTGCGCACCTGGCCGATGGTGGTCGGCTGCCCTCCGCCAGGGGTGAACACGACGTTCACCTTGCCGTAGTCCAGCGTACCGCTCTGCGGCTGGGGGATGCCGTAGCTGCACGGCAGCGCGGAGCCACGGATGCCGTTGAGCGCCTGAAGGAGCTGCTGGCGCGTGGCGCTGCCCCCGGCGCCGTCCACCATGTAGGCCTTGGTGGTGCCGCCGGCCGCCGCCACGCTGTTCAGATCGCCCACCTTGTTGCCTACCCCGATGACATAGGTGGGGATGGCGGGGCTGCCCTGCGCGCCGGCTCGCGCGATGCTCACGACGTTGGGCATGGCGCCGTTGCCGATGTTGCAGGTGATGCTGTCCGGCTGGCCGTCGGTCATCAGCAGCACGACCACCTTCTCGTCCGGGTGGCTGCTGGCCCAGGCCTTGGCGTGGTTGATGGCGCCTTGGAGCGCAGGCGGGGTGGGCGTGTTGAACTCCGGACCGTGCGCGTCGAGCGAGGCGGCGATGCTCGCCGCGGCGCCGGGCAGCTCCGCAAATTCGATCTCCGGCGTCTCGTAGTCCGCGGGGCTGCAGTAGTCGTCGAAGGTGCAAAACTTGGTGTCGCCGCACTTGCCCCAGTTGCTCTGGCAGTCGCCGTTGGTCTGGCAGGGCCGGGTGAGCGCGAAGTAGTTGAGCGCCATGAAGATCCCAGCGGCCTCGGGCGCCACGGTGAAGTCCTTGAGCGCCTGGACCACGGTGGTCCAGCGGGACCCCTTCATGGACGACGATTGATCGAACATCACCATCACGTTGAGCGGCGTGGGCTTGGCCTGGCTGAAGGAGCCAGCGCACACGTCACCGTCTTGGAGCTGGCCGCTGTCGTCCGGGGAGGCCACGTCGATGAGGAGGCCCGAGTCTTGGCTGGTGCCAGCGCCGCTGCCGCCGTTGCCGGAGCTGCCTCCGCTGCCCGCGGTGGCGCCGTTGCCGGCCGCGCCGCCCGAGGCGGCGGCTCCCCCGCTCCCCCCGAGGCCGTCGTCCTCCGAGCCGGTTCCGGAGGCGCTGCAGGCGGCGATGAGAGCGAAGGCGGCGAGGGGCGAAGCGAAGGTGAAGAAGGGTGAACGTGCCATGAGATGGATCTCCGTGGGTCAGCAGCCGCAGCTGCAGTCGAGCGCTACGCTGAGGTCGTACTTGCCGTCGTTCTTGAGGTAGCTGCTGGAGGCCACCACCAGCACGTACCAGCCCTCCCCAGTGGCCTGGAAGCGCTGGGTGTAGGCGCTCGAGCTGCCGGCGTCCTCGCAGGCTCGCTCGGTGCCGCAGGTGCCAGGCTGCACGTTCCAGCTCTTGCCGATGAACATCCAGCGGAGCCGCGGGGTGAAGCCACCCGCGGTGGGGGTCATGGTGACGTCCACGCTCTCTCCCGCCAGCAGGTAGAGTCGATACGCGTGGTCGCTCCCGCCGTTGCCGCAGCCGTTGACGTACTGGCCGCCGGTGAGGTTCACGTTGGTGGCGGTGTAGCTGGCGCCGCCCACGAAGGCGCCGCGCCCGATGATCTGCGCCTCCGCGCAGCCCTTGCGGCTGGCGGAGCCGGAGGTGCAGGCCGCCGTGGGCACGCCGCAGCTCGCGCAGTCACCGCCCGTCACGCCGCCCGAGCCGCCCGAGCCCGCGGAGCCGCCCGTTCCGCCGGAGCCGCCCGTTCCGCCGGAGCCGCCTGAGCCCGCGGAGCCGCCTGAGCCTGCGGAGCCGCCCGAGCCCGCGGAGCCGCCTGAGCCTGCGGAGCCGCCTGAGCCTGCGGAGCCGCCTGAGCCTGCGGAGCCGCCCGTTCCGCCTGAGCCTGCGGAGCCGCCCGAGCCGCCCGAGCCGCCCGTTCCGCCTGAGCCTGCGGAGCCGCCCGAGCCGCCCGTTCCGCCCGAGCCCGCGGAGCCGCCCGTCCCGGCCGAGCCCGCGGAGCCGCCCGTCCCGGCCGAGCCTGCGGAGCCGCCCGTCCCGGCCGTGCCTGCGGAGCCGCCCGTCCCGGCCGTGCCTGCGGTGGCTCCCGTTCCGCTGCTTCCAGCGGTCCCGCCCGTGCCAGCGGCTCCACCGCTGCCCGCAGCGCCGCTGGCGCCTGCCTCCCCGGCACCACCGGCCTCGCCAGCGGCCCCCGCCGTGCCCGCGGTCCCGCCTCCCGTTCCGCTGGAGCCCGCGGAGCCGCCCGTTCCGCCGCTGGCGCCGAAGCCACCCGTTCCGCTGGAGCCCGCGGAGCCGCCCGTTCCGCCGCTGGCGCCGAAGCCGCCCGTTCCGCCGCTCGCAGCCACGCCGCCGGTTGCTCCGGTGTTTTGTCCCGCGCTGCCGCCGGTGCCGTCGTCCTGGTCGATGTCGTCGACGGCGGTGGCGCAGGCGGCCAAGAGGAGCCCTGCGGCAATGGAGAGCGCCAGCGCCTGGCTCGAGGTGCTGCGGTACTTCATCGCTGGATTCCCTGTGAGTGCTGAGGCTGAGGGGCGAGGTGGACGAGGGGACGCCCAGCTGGGCATCGGGAGTCTGTCACAAAGCGCGGCGCTTCAAAGCGGGAGTCGACAAAGACGACCAAGAGTTCGCGCTATCGTCGCTGATCGGCGCCTACGTCGCGTGGCTCCGTGCGCGGCTCTCCATCCCAGTCGTCATCGCACGCCCCCGCTGGAACGCTGACGCCTCGCCCCAGGGCGGACGAGCCGGCGGCGAGGTGCAGGTCGCGCCCGGCGACGCTCACGAAGTCGCTGCTGCGGGCGCTGTCCAGGTTCCCGCCCGTGGCCGCGGTGGCGCCGTCACGGCTGCGCTGCTGGTGGGAGCTGAGGTTGTTGAGCACGGTGGCATCGGTGCCGGAGAAGCGCCACTCGATGGACGACGACCCTGGTGCAAAGCTGGACCACACGGTGTTGTGGAGGATCTGAGGACCGCCGCACACCTGCTCGAGCCCAATGCCGGTGTCGAAGCCGGCGCTCGAGCTCTCGAGCGCGGCGTCGTCCACCACGATGACGTTGTTTCGGATGACCCCACCGACGGCGCCCGGGTTGGACACGCCCGGGCAGGGGACGTCACCGTAGCTGCGCCCTGGCGTCGCCGCGCCCAGCCCGAAGCCCACGCCGCGCGCGTTGTTCACGAGCAGGTTGCGCTCCACGGTGATGTCGCGGCAGCCCTTCCAGCAGTGTACCGCGTGCTCGCTGAGCCCGCTCGGGCACCAGAAGCCCTCGATGCGGTTGTCCCGGATGGTCCAGCCGCGTGAGGCGTGGATGTCGATGCCGCCGGTGTAGCAGTTGTCGCGGACGTGCGCGCGCCCGGCGGTGGTCAGCTCGATGGTGCTGCACGCGATGAGCCCATCGTCGATGAGGTGGACGTAGCTCTGTGCGTCCGGGTTCACCTTGATGCCCTGCTGCCCCGGATCCACGAGCCGCACGCGGTAGATGCGCACGCCCTGGATGGGCTTGGGGTTGGAGAACGCGGGCTGTACGTGGATGGGGTGATCGTAGGCGCGCTGGATCGTGAGATCCGCCAAGGTGACCCGGCTGGCGGACAAGGTGACGATGGACTGGCTGAAGCCGGTGGAGTAGTTGCCGTCGAACACCACGCGCGTCGCGTCCCCGCTCTTGCCGCGCAGCGTGAGGCCCTCCGTGTCCACGTAGACGTAGTCGTCCCCGGTGAAGGCGTAGGTGCCATCCTCCACCAGGATGGTGCTGTTCGGCGCAGCGCTGCGGAGCGCGCTCCGCAGCTCCGCCACGGTGCTCACCGACACCGCCCCCGCCGGCGGCGCCGGCAGGGCGGGACAGGCCTCGGCCGTCGCGCCTCCGCTGCCGCTCGCGCCTCCGCTGCCGCTCGCGCCTCCGCTGCCGCTCGCGCCTCCGCTGCCGCTCGCGCCTCCGCTGCCGCTCGCGCCTCCGCTG
>WBZO01000264.1_pt1 | contig 125818 bp, 132 predicted proteins | sample 5204261 | NCBI WGS metagenome assembly WBZO01 (sample SAMN12412400, study PRJNA552823) | activated sludge metagenome | isolation source: activated sludge from anammox sidestream of wastewater treatment plant... | place: USA: North Carolina | collected 2017-09 | reverse complement strand
CCGAGCCCGTTGGTGTTGATTGCCAGCACCTGGACGCCGGCTTCCGCAAGCAGGGCGTGCTCCTGGGCGAACGCCTTTAGCTCGCTCGTGCAGATCGGCATCCCATCGTCCTGGTAGAACACCAGCAAGACCGGCCCCGAAGCGAGCAGTCCGTCCAGGTCGGCGTCGAACTGCGAGCCGTCCGCGCGGATGGCCGGGAGGACGAAGAGCGGTGCCGGTCCGCCAGGCGCGAGTGGCGTTTCGCGAGGGGTCAGAATCCGTGGGCCCTCGCTCACGGGACCGCCTCGAACCCGGGAGGGACGCCTTCGAGGCCGCGCGTGGCCGCGAGTACGCGGATGCGGCCGAGCCCGGCGCCATCGGTGAGCTGTTCGAGCGCGCGCCGGCGGGTGAAGTACTCCTGCATATCGCCCCGCGCGGAATCGACGAGGCTCCCGATGCCGAGCGCGTAGAGGAACTCCGACTGGGAGACGGGCCCGGACACCGTCATGCCTTCGTCTTCGGCGGCGGCGCTGAGTTCCGAGAAGTTGACATGGGTGGTGATGTCCTGCTCGCCCACGTGCAGGTAGGGGTCTTCGTGGGCCGTGTGCCGGTAGAAGCAGAGAAGCGTGCCGGTGGTGCGCCACGGCGCCCAAAGCTCCTCCTCTGGATAGCCGTAGTCGAAGACAAGCACGGCGCCGCGTTCGACGAGCGAACAGAGGCTGCGCATCGCGGGATACGCGCGCTGGTTGACTTCGAAGCGACCTTCGGCGGGCGCGCCATCGATGGAGGCCACGCCTCCGGGCTGTTCCACGAACCGCTCGCCATCCCAGCGGACGAACACCTCGACGGGGCCGCGCGGCCCCGCGTCGAAGAGCCGCACAGGGAACGCATCGAAGAGCTCATTGGTGACGACGACCCCGTTCTGGGCCGGCGCGACGGGTGGGGTGGCCCACTCGACGCGCGGGTCCGACCCCGGGTTGTTGGGTTCGAGGGCAACGTAGCGGAGAGCATCGCGGAAACCGTCGGGGCGGCCCTCGGCCCAGTCGAGGATCGCGGCGGCGAGGGCGCCCTCGCCCGCGGCCGGTTCGAAGACGGTGAACTCGTCCGGCTCGCCGAGCCGTGCCCAGGCATCGCGGCACCACGCCGCCACCGCCCAGCCGAACAGCGGGTGGATGATGGGGCTGGTGAGAAAGTCGCCCTGGCGGCCGATTCGGCCGGGCTTGCGGTAGTAGCCGTGCTCCGGGTGGTAGAGGGCGAGCTCCATGAAACGTTCGAAGGGGATGGCGCCGCCCGCCATCTCGTCGATGATGGCCTGGATGAGGCGGGGGTTGCCGAGCGCGGCGGTTCCGGGGTCGAGGTCCAGGGCCATGGTCCCAGTATCGCCATCATCCGGCTGAGGATCACGGGCTGCCGCCTGAATTGTGACCCGCGGCCCCTGTCGCCTTCGGCCCCGACCCTGTTACCCTGCGGTCTGCGAAGTCCTTCGCACGAGGCTAACCGTGTCGACTTCCCCTCGCGCGTCCCAGCACGCGGTAGACACCGCTATCCAGTATTTCGGCAAGACGGTCAGCATGTTCGACCCCCTGCGCTTTCGGGCGTGGGCGCAAATGGGGCTGACAACGGCGCAGTTGCGCGTGCTGTTCCTGGTGCGCGAGTCGCCGGGGGTGACGGCAGGCGAACTGGCGCAGAAGATCGGCGTCACGCCGCCGACCATCTCCGGCATCGTCGACCGCCTGGTGAAGATGGACCTGGTGAGCCGCGAGGACGACGATTCGGACCGGCGGCTGGTGCGAAACATCCTCACCGAACAGGGCAACGCTACCTGCAACCGCATGGAACAGGGCACGGAAGTCTTCACGCGGCGCATCCTGATCGAGATGGACCATACAGACCTGGAGGCCTTCATCGCCGGCCTCAAGGCCTTCGTCAAAGCCAGCGATTACGTCTCCCGCGTGGAGCCGGACCTCGCGGCGGTAGCCATGCCGGGGTTGGATCACGCATGACAGCACGGAAACGCGTCCGGACGATTGACCTGGAGAACCCGTTCGCCGAATCGTTCGAAGGGATGTGCGAGGTGTTGCTCGTGCGTCACGGCGAGCAGCAGTTTTTCGATAACATCCCGCTCGGCCAGGCCTACGACGCGCCGCTTTCGGCGCTCGGGCAACGCCAGGCCGAGGCGGTCGGCCAGCGGCTGGCGCCAGCCCGCATCGGGCGTGTGTACAGCAGCAACATGCGCCGCGCCCACGACACCGCGAACGCCATCGCGCGCCACCACGGGCTCACGACAGTGGTCGTCCCGGACCTCCGGGAGATCGACCTCTGGCAGCGCGCGCCCCAGGACAAGGGCCTGCTCGACATCTACACGCGCGAACAGCTCGCCGACATCTATCGCGAGGTGACCCGGACGCGCAAGCACGAGGCCTACCCCTACTGTGAGGACGTGGATGCGTTCCGCGAGCGCGTGTTCGGCGCTTTCGACCGGATCGTCGATGAGAGCGTCGGCATGCGTGTGGTCGTCGCCTGCCACGGCGGCGTCATCAATGCGATCCTCAGCCGGGTGCTCGGCTCCGTGTTCGATCACCTGGTCTCGGTGCACCACACGAGCATCACTGTGCTGCGGGCGGCCGACACCCGCCGCTTCTTGCTGACCATCAACGACTACTCGCACGTGATGGAATTCCAGAACTCGCGCGGCGACCTGAACGCCTGATGGACGTGCTCAAGGCGGACGCTTCGTGGTTCGAAATCGACCCGGAGTACTACCGGCACGGCGGGAGCTGCCTGAACCCCGCGGAAGCCGAAGGGGCCGATGTGCGCGCCGGCCAGTCCATCCTCGTCGCGCCCCCGGGCAGCGGGGAGGAAGCGCTGTCGTTCGCAAACCTCGGCGCCGATGTCACCGTGCTCGGAGGCGACCCGGCCGTGGCCCCGGCGCGAAAGCTTGCCGATGGCGCGGGGATGAACCTGGCCTTCGCCGCGGGCGACCCGGGCGACCCGGCGGCCTTATTCGCGGAGGAGACCTTCGACACGGTCTACTGCCCGTGGGGCACGCTCGATGGTCTGGAAGCGTTCGACTCGTGGGCCGAAAGCGTCGCCAACGTGCTCAAGCCGGCGGGGCGGCTCGTCCTCTACGACCGTCACCCCGTCTCGAGTGTCGGGGCGGCCCACAAAGGGCTGTTCGTTGTCGGCAGGTCGTACTTCGGCGACGACGCCGGGGACCATGGCAGCTGGACGCTCGGCGACCTCATCAGTTCGCTCGGGGCTGAAGGACTTGCGACCATGCTCTTCGACGAATTCCCCGGGTCGGAGCGGTTCTCAACACCCCTGGACGCCCTGGGCATCCGCTGGGACATCCGCTGGCGGCTGCCTGCGGCTATGCTGCTGGTAGCTATCCGCGTCCGGTGATTCGCGGGAGGCGCACGTGCGATTGGCCCTGTTCCTCGGCTGGCTTCTGGCGCTGCCGGCGGCCCTCGGCATCGCGCGCCGCCGCTACCGCCGCTGGGAGGTCAGCGGGCGCAGCATGGCGCCGGCGCTCGAACCGGGCGATTGGCTCATCGTCGAGCGTGTAAGCAGGCGCGGCCGGAGGGCCCGGCCCGGCGACATCGTGCTCGCGAGAGACCCCCGGGAGCCGGCGCGGACCCTGGTGAAGCGCCTTGTGCGCATCGCGGATGGCGGTGGCGCGTGGCTGGAGGGCGACAACCCGGCGGAAAGTACCGACAGCCGCCACTTCGGCCCCGTTGGCCTCGACGAGGTCTTCGGGCGCGTGCGTTGGCGCTACTGGCCGCTCCGGCGCGCCGGCACTGTCCGGTAGTGCTGGCCATCGGCGTTACCAACCGCCTGGCCCCGCGTTAGGCTGTAGTGATGGAAGAATCGGCGCTGGTGGCCGCGGCAAAGGCTTCGCCCGATGCGTTCGCCGCGCTCTACGACCGGACGCAGCCGGAGGTCTACCGCTTCGCCTATTCGCTGGCGGGCAACCATGCCGGCGCCGAGGACCTGACCGCTGAGGCGTACCGGCGGGCGCTCATCCATTTACCGAAGTACGAAGACCGCGGCAAGCCGTTCGCCGCCTGGCTCTGCACCATCGTGCGGAACCTGGCGCGCGACCGCGGCCGCAAGGCGGGCCGTGAAGTGCCGCTGATGGACCACGACCGTCCCATCGACGACTGGCCTGGAATGGAAGCAGTCCGCTCCGAGCAACGCTGCCTGGTGCAGGCTGCGGTCGCGCGGCTGCCGGAGGTGCAGCGCCAGGTCGTCGTCCTCCGGTTCGGGCACGAACGCTCGTGCCGGGAGATCGCTGACCAGCTCGGCAAGACCGAGGCTGCCGTGAAACAGCTGACCTACCGCGCGGTCAACCGCCTGCGCGACATCCTGGTGGAGGCCGGATATGAACATGATGGCTGACCCTGAGACCGACCTGCCCGTCAACGTGCGCGAGGAACTCTCGCGGACGGCGGACCCGGGGTTCGCGAGCCGCCTGCGCTCCGAGCTACGCGCCCGGCAGGCGCGGGCCACCCGCAGCCTGAGCTGGTTCGACCTCGAACTGCCGGTCGGTCCGGTCCGGCTGGTACACGATGGCGAACTCATCCACCTGGTAACGAACGACCTGCGGCGCTTCGACGCGCTCGTCGACGAGGGCCTCGGGTTCGAGCCCGGCTTCGGCGATTCGAAACGCGTGCGCGAGGCGGTCTCGGCCGTGCTCGCCGGGCGGCGGCGGGGCAGCGAGGTGGCGTTCCTGGGTATGCTCCCTCCCTTCCAGCAGGAAGTCCTGCGCGTGACAGCGACCATCCCGAGGGGGCACCTTCGGCCGTACCACTGGGTTGCCCGCCACGCGGGGTCGCCGGGGGCGGTGCGGGCGGCGGGGACGGCGCTCGGCCACAACCCGGTGCCCTTCGTGGTGCCCTGCCACCGCGTGGTGCGGTCGGACTGGACGCTGGGCGAGTACTCGGCGGGCGGGACTGACGTGAAGGAGCAGGTCCTCCGCGCGGAGGGTGTCACGCACGAACGGCTGGAGTGGCTGCAGCACGCCCCGCGTTACATCGGCCAGCTGGGGACGCACGAGTTCTGCCTGGCGGCGTGCCCGGGGCTCGATGAGGAAGACCCGGCGTTGCACCGCGCCTTCCGCTCGCCCGAGGAGGCGCTGGCGGAGGGGTACGTGCCCTGCGAGGTGTGCCGGCCCCTGTAGGCATGGGCCACGAGGCGCGAGGCATGAGTGCCCCTCGCCAGCCTCTCCGCCGTGGTTTCGTGGCTCGCGTCGCGTCCTGGAGATTCGAAGAGCAGTAGACTCCCGGCATGATCGTGTTCTTGAACGGGCCGTTTGGGGTGGGGAAGTCCACCACTGCGCGGATCCTCGCGACGCTCCTGCCAGATGCCGTGCACTACAACCCCGAGCACATCGGGGTCGGGTTGCGGATGGCCCTCGGGCCGTTCTACCGGGCGGAGGACTACCAGGACCTGGCGGCGTGGCGGCGGCTTGTGCCCGTGGGCGCACGGCTGTGCCGGCTCCGCCACCGGAACGTGGTGATGCCGATGACCGTCTGGCGCAGGGATTACCTGGATGAACTGGTTGCGGGGCTTCGGCGAGTTGATCGCGACCTGCGCCTGTTCCAACTGACCGCATCCGCCGACGAGATCCGCGGGAGGGTTTTGGGCCGGCCCGATGCGCGCGGGAGCCACGACTGGTGGTGGGATCACCTCGAATCCGGCCTGGCGATGGCGAACGACCCGGCCTTTGGCGACCTCGTCGACACGGCGGGGCTGTCGCCGCTCCGGGTGGCCTCGACGGTCGCGGCGCGCGTCCGCGGATAACGCTCAGGCGTTGGCGAGCGCTTCCGCGGCCCGCTCGGCCACGGCTCGCGACGACGCAACGACGAAGAGCACCTCCGCCGGGTCCGGCGATGGCAGCTGGATGGTGGTCCGGCCGTCCCGCAGCTCGGCCACCATCCCCGCGGGCGACTCCGTCCGGGTGGCTCCGGCCGCGGCCAGCATCTCGCGCTGGGCGGCGGCGAACCCGGCGGCTTCCCGGCCGTCGGCGAACCGCGTGCGGAAGATGGCTACCGAGTCGGTGCCATCCACGTACACGTCATAACGGTCGCCGCGCCAGCCAGCCGCCGCCTGCACCGAGGGCAGGGCAGGAAGGCGCAGCTCCAGGTAGTTGCGCAGGTGGAATTCGCCAAACGTCCCGCCCGATTCGCGCTTCCAGCCGCCGCCGAGCGCCGGCGCGATGTCCGGGAGCGCGACTCCCTCTGGCTGCCAGCCCGCGGCGCGCAATTCGGGGTGCAGGATGTGAGCGGTGGCGATCGGCTCGCCCGCCAGGTAGCGGTCGATGGCTGCGGTGCCCTCCAGGCTGCGGACGATGTTTACCCACTCGGCCCCGGTCGTGTAGGGGAAGCGCAGTTCGCGCTCGATGGACGGTGGTGTGCTGGATGCGGAAAGGCCGCTGCTGAGGAACAGCCGTGTGCCGCCGGGGAGCGCCAGCTGGCGGCCATCCCAGAGCCCCTGGTGGGTCACGGCGTCGCCCTCGATGACCGCCGTGGCGGCGAGCCCCCGGTCGAGGTTCGTCGCGGTGCGCTCCGACAGTTCATCGAGCGGGAAGTGGTAGTCCTGGATCGCGTGGACGAGCTCGTGCGCGAGCGCGGATCGTTCGTGCTCGCTCATCGCGTCAAGGTCGATCTCCGGTTCGCGCTGGACAACCCAGAGGCGGTCTTCGGCCGGGGAGTACAGCCCAATGATCGCGCCCTGTCCGAAGGCGCGGAACGCTGAGAGGTAGTCCTCGTCGGGCCCGAGGTGGCCGAGCAGCCGGTAGAGCGTGGTGGTGTTCGCGAACCACTCGCGGTCGGCGCCGGTGAGCTGGCTATCGAGGAGGGCGCTCACGTCGAGCCGCGATACCGTCCCGGCTTCGAGCGCGGGTGGTGGATCGAGGCCGCGGAGGCCGGCGATCTCTTCTAGCATCTGTTGCAGCTCGGGAGTGAGCGGGCGCGTCTCGAACGGGTTGGATTCGGACCCGCGGCAGCCGCCGGGGAGCAGCGCGGCGACGGCGATGGCGGCCACGATCGGGAGCCACCTCACGCGGCGATTCCTTGCCCGAACTCGCGGCCAACAGCTATCCTGAACGGTACGGCGCATTCGTCTAGTGGCCCAGGACACCGCCCTCTCAAGGCGGAGATCAGGGGTTCGAATCCCCTATGCGCTACCAGGAATCCAGCGGGCAGGGAGCCACCCCTGCCCGTTTTGCATTCGCCGTCCATGGGTGCCGGTACGATGCGCACTCGCGTGAATCCTCGCACTGGAGGGTGTCATGGCTTTTGCCGATGAAGCAACTGCGAAGGCGTACCGCGAGGCCTGGGACGCCTGGTCCAGGCAGGTCGAGCACGTGCACCGGGTTTTCCTCGAAGGGGAGTCAATTCGCCCCGACCAGCTCAAGGGGCTCCTGAACCGCGAGGCGCGGGCGAAAGAGAAGTACGACGCTGCCCGGCTGCGCTTACTTGGCCTTGACGAAAGCCCCCTGGCCGCGGGGAACCCCGATGAGAATCCCTTCCGGTAGAACACCGCAAGGAGTCCCGAAACGCCGGAACCGGCTATGATCGAAGCGTGGCATCACGTCGCGCCGCCGTAGCTTCGCTCCCTTCCCGGAACACGCTGTACTTGATCTTCGGGCTGCTGGCGCTCATCCCCGTGGCGGCGTTCGCCATCGGGCCCCTGACGAGCACAAGTTTCAACCTCGAAGGCCCTGCCGGGCCGTTCCTGGCGTTCTCCGCCGGGGTGCTCTCGTTCTTTTCGCCCTGCGTGTTGCCGATCGTGCCCATTTTCATCGCCCAGATCTCCGGTTCGAGCATCCAGAACGGGCGGCTCACGGCGGAACGGAAGGTCACCTTCAGCCATGCGGTCGCTTTCGTGAGCGGGCTCTCGATCGTGTTTATCGCGCTTGGCGCGGCGGCGGGGCTCTTCGGTTCGTACTTCCTGCAGGACAACCAGCGCGACCTCGGGCAGATCGCGGGCGCGATCCTCGTGCTCATGGGCGTCCTCGTCATCCCGCCGCGCGGGCGCGCCGACCCCTTCCGTTCGGCCCTGATGCTGATCGGGTTGACGATCGCGTTCTTCTTCCTCGCGGAAGTCTCGGGCGTTAAGGACGACCGCGTGCGCCTGTTGCTGCTTGGGGCGGTGCTGCTGGTGGTGTGGGGGCGGTTCGCGGGCTACCTGCAGCTCACGCTCTTCTATCGAACGTATGAAGTGGGAATCGCCCGCAACCACAAGGTCGGGTACATGAGGTCGGGTTTCGTGGGCGGCGCATGGGCGCTGGGGTGGATACCGTGCGTTGGGCCGATCCTGGGAAGCATCCTGACGCTGGCGGGCAATTCGGGCGAAGCGCTCCAGGGCACCTACCTGCTGATGGCCTACGCAGCCGGGATGAGCATCCCGTTCCTCATCGCCGGGCTGGCGATCTCCGACGTGAACCGCTTCATGAAGAAGATCCAGCCGTACACGCCGTTCATCGAAGTGTTCAGCGGCATCGCCATCATCACGGTGGGCGTGCTGCTGCTGGCAGGCAACCTGCAGGGCCTGAACGAGTACTTCGGGTTCGCCGAGTTCAACCAGGGGCTGTAGCGGCCGCCCGGAAGTCGATCGTCCGGCGTGATCGTAGCGGCGGGGCCATGCTACGCTGGACGTTCCTCGGCGCGTTCGTCTAGAGGCCCAGGACGCCGCCCTTTCAAGGCGGAGATCAGGGGTTCGAATCCCCTACGCGCTACCACTTTTTCGAACCTGCGGGAGCCATAACGTACCTCCTAAACCTCCCGCAAATGCTCAGGCACCTTAGCATAGTGTCCCAAACGGTGTCCCAAATCGGCGGTACGGTGACCCACCGGATGGGTGCTGCGAGGGCCTAGCGGACCAGGGTGAGACGAACCGACGCCCCGAAGGGGTGTCTCAGGCGCGGCGAAGGAGCCCGTCGAGGGCCTGCGCGGCGACCTTCTGCTGACCCTTGAACAGGTGCGCATAGGTATCCATTGTGAACGCTGCCGACGCATGACCGAGGCGGCGCGAAACCGTGAAGACGTCCGCTCCCCGCATGATCCAGAGGCTCGCCGCCGTGTGGCGAAGCGTGTGCCACTTGACCTCGTCGGGCCGTTCGAGATCCTTCGTCGCGTCGACCACCTTCTTGTAATCGCGGTAGAAGGCCCTGCGCGCCCAGCGCGTGCCGACAGTCGAGGGGAAGACGAGGTCCGCGTTTGGCCGGGCTGGCCCCAGCTTGAGTCGGGCCTCTTTCTGGGCCGTCCGGTGCGCTTCAAGCAGATCCACAATCACTTTCGAGATCTCGATCGAGCGCCGGCTGTTGGCGCTCTTGGTCCCGCGCAGATTGATGACGCGGCGCTTGAGGTCGACATCGCTCCAGAGCAGACTGAGCAACTCCCCTTCGCGCACTCCCGTCGCCAGCGTGAACCGGATCGGATGGTCGAAGCGGGTTCCCACCGCCGCGTCCAGGAGCTTGCGGATCTCAGCCTCGGTGAGTGCGCGCTGCTCCCGGCGTCCCCGCACGACGGAAGGGTTCTGAACCGCGTCCGCGGGGTTGCGGACGATGAGGTTGGCGGCGACCGCTGCCTCGAACGCTTGACGCAGGACGACCAGGTGCTTGTAGACCGTGGCGGGCTTCAGCGTCTCCAGCCATTGAGTCTTCAGCTGCGTGATGTGCTGACCTCGGACCTGCTTCACCGTCATCGTCCCGAGTTGGGGGATGATGTGGTGCTCGATGATGCCGTCGTAGCGCTCCTGTCCGCTGTCGCTGAGATGCCCTTCGGCCGTATGGAGCTTGAGCCAGTCGCGGAACCACTCTGCAACGGTTGTCTTCTCGGGCGACGGCGTGAGGCCGGCATCCCGCTGGGCGAGGAGTTCGGTCAGCTTCCGCTCCGCGCCCTTCCTGCTCCCCGTGAAGGCAACCGCACGCCGGTCACGGCTCCCGTTCGGCTTCCGGCCATAGTCGATCCGGATGAGCCACTTCGGCTCATGCCGAGCGTTCTCGCCCTTGGCGAGGAGCGTTCCTGTCGGGCGTCGACTATCCATGGGGCGAGGATAGCGTCCCTTGTTCGGCGCGTTGCGCCGCCTGGGAGGCGATCCATTCGTTAAGCGAATATCTGGAGACTCGGATCACCCGCCCCAGGCGGATGGCTGGGATCTCGTTGCGGGCGACAAGCTCGTAGGCGAGGTTGCGGGAGATCCGGAGGATCCGCGCCGTCTCCGGGACCGTGAGGAGATCCGCGGCCAGGTCGGTGAATTGGTGGTTGTTCAGGGCGTCAGTCATTCCTCATCTCCTGCGGGTGTGTTCGGATCGGGCACAGGCTGTGGCCAACACGTGCGTGCTCCCTCGGTCCCATCCCGCCAGATCGCTGACGCGGGGCCGAGCCGCTCGACAAGTGAAGCCGTGGTAGTCAGGAGTCGATGGTTGCGCTTCCCGAGGGTAGCCTCGGCGACGCGGCGCACCAGCGCTTCCCGGTGCGGTGTGGTCGTCACGAACAAGAGGGCGGGAGCGTCCTCACCGGAGCTGCCATAGAAGATCGCGTAGCGCGCAAGCTTGGCCGCCACGACCGGGAGACGCTCCGTACCGCGGTCCCACTCAAGCATGAACGGCCACGGCCGCCCGTCGAAGAACACCTGTCCTGAGCCATCCGGTCGGACGGAGCAGCGTCCGCCCGGTACTTCAACGCGAACCGCCGACTCCGCGGCGTTGAGCCACGCGACCAATCGTGGCCTGGTCGCGTTGGTGTGCTGGGGCCAGCCGGCGAAGAAACTATTGACTCCGATGGTGTGCTCGTACTGGAGGAGGAGTGTGGGAAGGTGATCGCGGCTGGCGGACGGCATCGCCGTAACAGGCGCATGCCGGGCGTAACGACGGGCAGGCACGCCGTCGCGCACGCTCATCATTCGCATCGCGGTGACAGCGAGGCAAAGGCCCGAATGGTGGCCGTGGCCGGCGTCGAACCGGACGATGAGTCCAGACTTCTCCGCATGGGCGACGGCATGCTTCGCGAGACGTGGTTCGATCTGCAGGACGCTCGCCAGCTCCGCCTCGGTCAGCAGGGGATGTCGCCCAAGACAGTCGATCAAACGTTTCTCAATCGACGAGGTTGTCAGGGACAGCGCCGCGATGCGATCGAGCGTTGGCACGCCTTGCGAGCGGACAACCGTGGCCTGTGCCCAGCCATGGAGCCGGTCCGTAGGCCGTTCGCTCGGAGGCGGTGCGTGAACCCGGAGGGCAGGGTTCGCCGGGCTTGGCAACCACGGTAGGAACGTGTCCAGAGGCGATCGATTGCTCCGTCCGGGGCGCCTCCAGATCGGGCCCACTAGCCCCTCGAACGGCGCAGACCGGTCGGCGAGCAAGACGTCCAGCGGCACCACGCCTCGGTGTTCGGCTGAGGCGATGACCGCCCGCTCCCACTGTTGCTCCTGGTCAGCGCCCGGACACAGCAGGAGGATCGGCGGCAAGCTGTCTGGCCCCCACACTTGTCCGCCGTCGCGGAAGCGATACCAGGCAGCGACCATGGCGGAGCGGTGGGCGGGGGGCGCTCCAGCACGGTCGACGACCACGAAGAACGGCGCGGCGGTGTCTCCGCACTGCAAGAAGCCGAAGCCATGCGTCCCTGGGGGCCACCACGCATCCCGCCGCCTAGCCACAGCCGTTGACCAGAGGTCCCCGACGCCTCGGTCCGCGATTCTCCGCTGCGTGACGACGAGGTTCGTGGCGAACGCATTCAGCGCGACGGTCGCCTCGATGCTCGCGAGTCGGCGGATCACGTCGCCGTGCGTTACGGGCAGCGCGCATTCCCCGCTGTTCTGCCATCGTTGGTCGGCTGCGACGTGCAGCCTGGCCGGCTCCGTGAGGACGTAAAGGCGTGAAGTGTCCAGCTCCGGCGATGACGGTGTCACCCACTCGACCTGACCGTCCCGGTCCATCTCACGCAGCGCGGCTTCAACGTCGGACGAAGGTTGGCCAGTGAGAAGCGCCAGGTCCTCGGCCGCGAGGAACGGCAGCCGCGCGAGCCAGTTGAAGATATCGGCGGCAAGCGTGGGTTCGTGCGTCATCCCTTCGACTCCTTCGGACCCTGCGACTTCCGTTGATCTCGGTTCTCGTTCCGGGCCATGGGCGGCGGGTCCGTGGTCCGCTTCACCTGCACATTCGCTGGCTCGCCGTCCTGCGCCCCACCACCGATCGCCTTCACGACTTCGGCGGGAACCTTCTTGCCCGTGGATTCGGCTCGCGAGGTCAGCACGCGGTCGATCTGTCGCGCCACATCTGCTCGGGCGCGCCCAAACCTCGCTGCGGAGCGCGCGGCGATTGCGGCCACCCGCGCGGGGTCCACCGGAGCGGGCGGGTCGAGCCGCAGGGAGAAGGCCGGGTGACGATGTCCACCGGACGACCAGCGGGCGTAGCACTCGTAGTCATCGAGAGAGACCAGGTCATCGACCTCGAGGTCGTGGCCCAGCTCGGGCGCCAGGTAGCGTGCATCTTCGGCGCTGACCTGGAACACCGTGAGGCTGTCCAGATTGGCGAAGACAGTCGGGCGAAGCTCCGTGTCGATCGCGTCGAGCTTCGCAAGGGACTGGGTCACAAGGACGAATGCGGCGCCGTACTTGCCGAGCTCGCTCATCATGCGCGGGTAGTCGGCGCCACCAAGCGTGCTCGACTCGTCGATCAGCGCGACCATCCGGCTGCGCTCGGCGGCCGGCAGATCGACCTGGTCCTCGACGACCGAGCTGAGCAGATTGAGGAGCGTTGCGCCAATCAGCGCGGAGCCACCCTCGCCGAGGACGCCCACTGCTGTGTTGACGACGAGGACGCCGCCGTCATGGAGGAGCGATCGCGGATCGATGGTCGACTGGGCCTGGCCGAGCGTGAGCCGTGCCGCCTCAGTCACCTCGAACCTGCCCACTTTCGTGGTCACGGGGGCGGCGATCTGGAGCTGGAACGGTCGCCCGAGGTTGTCGTAGTTGTTGCGCCACCAGGCCCAGAGCGCCTGGTCGGGCACCTGCGACATCACCCGCTCACGGAACTCGGGACTCATGAGCACCGGGACCACGTCGAGCAACGTGTACTGCTGCTCCCGGCGGCGGACCTGGTTCGCCTGGTGGAGGGCGAGCAGCGCAGCCCGCAGTGCGCCCTCCATGCGAGGGCCCCAGTTATCCGGCCAGGTCCGGTGCAGCATGGACACGATGTTCTCGGTGGTGCGATCCCGGTTCGGGAAGAGCGCGACGTCGAGGAGGTTGAGGCCGACGGGTCGACGCCGGTCGGTGAGGTCGAGGTAGGCAATGCGGTCGTCTAACCCGGGCGGAACGACCGAGAGAACGCTCTCGGCGAGGTCCTGGTGTGGGTCGATGACGACGAGCAGGACGCGTTCTCGTCCCGAGGCGACCTGTCGCATGAGGTGGGCGGCGACGTGCTGGAGGAGCGTCGATTTCCCGCGTCGTGTCTTCGCGACGATGAGATGGTTCCGGTAGAGCGCGCCCTGCGGAAAATGGACGGGAACGCTCTGCCCGTGGTGGCGGGAGACACCGACACGGCCGCCTCGCGCGGTGGCATCGTCCGCCGGCAGGAAGCGACGGCCACCGGGCTTCGTCGCCATCGGCAAGCCAGCCGACGGGTCGGGCAGATGCCAGAGGGCGGAAAGCTCGGCGGCGTTGAGGATCGTTGGGCGGCGGAGCCATCCTCCACGGTGGTCGCTCGGAAGAGAGACGGTGTAGCGGCGGCGGTGTCCACGGAGGCCATTGCCGCTGGGATGGTCGAAGGCTTCGTAGGCCGCGGCAACGCGACGGCACTCTTGTTCGAGGAGCTCAGCGTCATCGCTCCGCCCGATCACGGTCAGCCGTACACAGGCGGTGAACGCTGGGAAGGCGAGCTTCTGTTCCGCGAGGACCGGCGTCAGGGGTTCCCGGCCGGACGTGTACCGCAACCATACGACGGCGCCAACCGGAAGGCCGATCAGTGCGACGATCCCGGCGGCAAGCAGTGGCAGGTACTGCCCCTCCTGCAGCCAGGCGTAGCCCTGCATCCCAATCGCGCCCGCCCCCGCGAGGGCGACGAACAGGAGAAGACTCGCCGTGCTGGTTTCGGGGCGTTGCATCGGCAGGCTGCGGACCGACGGGCGCACCGCGCGGGCCTGGACGCCCGGGGCCCAGCGCGCCCGCGGGGGATCGCCGACGAGGACCTGACCAATGACACGGACGTCGCGACCTGCACTCGAAACAGCGGCAGCGAGCACACCTGCCAGCGGCTCGCCATGCCGGGGGTCGATGTCCAGCGGGAAGGCCGAATCTCGCGATAGCCGAAGCTCCAGCGAGATCGCGGCCTCGTGCGAGGCGGCGCTCAGGGGGTCGAGGTGGGGATGATCCTGGACAGGAATCGGCTCGAAGTCCGCCTGGGGATGCGCCGCCCGCACCTGGCCGAGCACGGAGGCAGCACGCGCGGGGGAGACGGCGCGCAGGAAGAAGCGAAGGCTCCCGCCCGAGGCAGCAAACTCCACCCCGAAGTCCTGCTCGCCCGCGAGACCAGCGAAGACCGTGCGCGCCCGGTTCACGGGTTGGTCGTCCCAGCGGGATGGGAAGAGTTCGTAGAGGACGGGGGATAGCTCAGGCGCGGGGCGCATGATCCACCTCCGCCCGGTTCGTCCCCAGGTCGCCAATCAGCTCGAAGAACGTCTCCCGTCCGCCAGGGTTGGCCGCGAGTTCGGCCAGATCTTTCACGCCCTCTGGGAGCGTCAGGATCCGTGCCCTGCCGTCCAAATCTTCAGCAAGGTCGGCTGCCGCCCGTCGTCCCTCGCCGTCGTTGTCGAAGATGACCACTACCTCGGGCGCCGGTTCCAGGAACCGGAGCCGCCCGGCGCGAACGTGGGTACCGAGGAGGGCGCAAATCGGGAGTCCCCAACCCACTCCTGCCAGATAGTCGAAAGCCCCTTCGGTGACGAACACGCGGTCTCGTCCCCGAACGCCTTCGTATCCCAGGATCGGTTTGGGCAGTGAGAGGCCTAGGTACTTGAGGCTTCGTTCGTTCAAGGCACGGCCGACCATCCAGGCACAGGAGCCGGCGCGCAGCTCAGGGATCACGACGCGCCCGGCCATGGCTTCGCTCCCGTCCTTGCGAAGCAATCCCATCTCGCCGGCGCGCCGGGCGCTCAGACGGTGGCGGCGGAGGAAGCTCCTGAGCGCCTGACCGTCGCTGAAACCGAGTCGGCAGCGACGGATGACGGCCATTCCGATGCCACGTTGGTCGAGATAGCCGAGCGCATGGTCATTCCTGAGCAAGGTCTCGTGATAGAGGTCGCAGGCCGCGGAGAGGATGAGCCGGTCGTCGACCGTGAGTGTCGGGGCTTCGGGTCGTCGCAACCGCTCCGCGGTTACGGTGGCGGGCGCAGGCGTCTGAGCCTCCCCCAGCAACTCCAGCGCCCGCCGAAAGCCCACCTGTTCCTTCCGGCGAACGAAGTCGATGACGTCACCGGCGGCCCTGCATCCGAAGCAAAAGAAGCTGCGGGTGGTTGGATACACCACCAGACTGGGATGCTCCTCCTCGTGGAAGGGACAGCAACCGACAAAGCGCCCGCCGCGCTGCAGGAGTTTCACGCCCTGGGCCGCGATGACCTGTTCGATCGGATTGCGCTCCTTGATGCCTTCGACGTCAACCGGCCGCATGGCGCACCTCCTGCTCGCGTTCAGCCAGTTCCGCCGGGTCGGTGGTAGCCAGCTCGTGCTCGACTGGACTCGCCTCGATGCGAAGCGCGATATGGTTGCCCGACGCGAACATCAAGCCTTCGCCCTTCCTGCACGAGAGCAGGAACTCGCGCTCCCCGGCACTCAATCGGAAGGTGTCCGTGACTGCTTCAATCGTCGACGAGTCCTGCCGCATGAGGAGTTGGACGGAGGAGTTGGCGAGGATGGTGTGACCCTCGGCCGTCGCCAGGAAATCCGCGACGTCCTGAGTCACGGTCGTCAGCCCGAGATAGTGCTTGCGCGCCTGGCGGGCCATCGAGGAGAGAAACCTGGCGCCCTCCTCGTGCTGGATGAGTGACCAGGCCTCGTCGATGAGCAGCATCCGCGGCTTCTGGCTGCGGCGGACTTCGCGCCAGATGTGGTCGGCGATGAGATAGACGCCGAGCGGCCGCAGCTCGGCCTCGAGGCCGCGCAGGTTGAAGACCACGAAGGGCCGGTCGAGCTCAACCGATGTGGGCGACGAGAAGACCTCGCCCAGGCTCCCATCGACGTAGCGTTCAAGTCGGTCGGCCAACCCGAGCGAGTCGTCCTCCCGGAGCACCTCGTAGAGGTCGCGCAGGAGTGGCGGCGGTCGATCATGGGTCGCCGGATCGCGCGTAATCCCCATCCTCCGATAGGTCTCCAGCAGGGCCCGGTCGAGCGCGCCCCGCTCACGTTGCGTCAGGCTCTCGTTTCGGTCGGCGAGCATGAGGCCGAGGAGGCCCTGGAGCGCGAGCAGCCGCTCGGTGAGCGCGTCCCGGGTTTCATCGTCCCGGTCCGACCCTTCGGCGAGGTCGAAGGGGTTGATGTGGTGCGCCGAGCTACCGGAGAGCCGGACGTACTGCCCGCCGACCGCCTCGCAGATGCGACCGTACTCGTCCTCGGGATCGATGATGTAGTAGTCGACGCCGCGCATCAGCGCTCGCAACGCCTCGACCTTGCAGGCGTACGACTTTCCCGCACCGCTCTTCGCGAAGACGACCTTGTTGGCATTCTCCAGGTCGCGACTGAACGGATCGGCGACAACGAGTGAGTTGTTGTGCACGCTGATCCCGTAGAGGATCCCGGAGTCCGCCGAGAGGTGACTCGATGTGAACGGGATCATCGTCGCCGTGCTCGTGGTGTCGAGGTTGCGATACCGCCCGAGATAGTCGCGCCCTGCTGGCACACATGAGAGAAAGGCCGGAAGCATCTCGAAGAGCGCTGGCCGCGCCGAGGCCATCATCCCGCCGAGCGTCGTCTCGACCCGTCCGTGCAGATCGTCGAGGGCGCTGACCGAACCCGACCGCAGGCAGAGGTACATGCTGACGGAGAAGACCCGTTCCTCGCCTCGCTGAAGCGCATCCCGCAGTCTCTCCACGTCCTCGTAGGCGACTTCTCGCTCGGCCGAGGCGATCTTCCCGCTGCGGGCATCGAGGAGTCGCGACGACTGGAGTTCGACCAGCTTGTGCGTGAGCCGTCGCACCGTTGTCGCGGAGTCCAGGGGATCGATGTGAATGCTCAGGTCCAGGGGCTCGTCGAAATCGATGAGGCGTTCGAGCCAGTTAGGGAAGACGTAACGCGGGTAGTCGGCCACCCCGAGGACGCGAACGTGGCGGCCGTCGATGACGAGGTGCGAGCGGGATGCCTCGATCGCGGCCGGTGCGAGATGGTCGATCGCCGAGCGTGTCCCCTTCTCAAAGCGGAGGTCGTCCACCGACGGCAAGTGACGCCGTCGCCGATGGAGCGGGATGCTAACCATGGTGTTCCACCTCCTTTCGAGGTGCGGTTACCACGGGCCGCGCGCCTGCTGTAAGCGATGGCGCAACCTGGGAGACCTGTGAGCAGAGACAGGCGGTCCACAGCTCGGCGAGCTCCTCGCTCCGTAGCCGCCGCGAGCTGACACCGAAGGACGTCAGTCCCCGGCTGATTTCGTTGCAGCGCGCGTCGAGCTGGGCGGCGGCGACCGCTAGCTGCTGTTGGTCCTGTTCACGGTCCCGGCGCCGCCACGGCCAGCGGAACGCGACGTGTCCGTCGCCGTCGCCGTGCCCGGACGGCACGACGAGGTAGAACCGCCGCTCGAGGAGCGTCCGCTCCCGGGCCAGGCGTCGCACGAAGAGTTCGTGGTCGAGTGCCAGCCGCCGGATCGCGTCGCTGTTGGCGTGGCTCGTGACGTGGCTGCGGAGCCCCTTGAGGTAGGGTTCGATGTTGGTGGGAAGGACGCGGACCAGCAGCTGCACGGGGTGGCTGAGAGAGTTGAGGAAGGCACGGTACGCGACCATCACCGCCTCCTGCTCTTGCTCGGCTTTGAGGGCGAAGTTCACCGACTGGGCCTGGATCACCGCCCGGTAGTCGCCGCCGCGCAGACAGAGCACGCCGTTGCTGATCTCTTCCAGGGGCAGCATGTCCTGGACGCTTCCGTGGTTACCGTTCGTGCTCATCGCGCCCTCCTGTTGTGTGCACCGGGACGACCACTTCGAACCGCGCCTCTTGAGGCGTTTCGGTGTGTGGTGACGTCCGCACGCGCCAGACGACGATCCTCGGCATGCTCACGTAGCGGAGGAGGACAAAGCTCCAGTCCTCGACCGACCGACCGGCCGGCCGCCAGAAGGAGACGGTGGCGGTGACCGCAAGCACCGCTGCGCCGGCGCCGAGGCGCAACGCAAGTGGCAAGGGGGCCTCGCTCATCGCCGCGTAAGCGAGCCCCAGGCCGATGATGGCGACCATCAGCTGACGCATCGTGAGGCCAGCAAAGGCCTTGTCCTCGATGTTGAGGTGGGTGGGAACTTCGTGACGTTGCACGGGCATCGCTCCTCGCGGTGATACAGGAAACGATGCCAAGCGGGGGTCCATGAACCGTCCACGGATCCCATCCATGCGGTCCATACGGGGGTCTGTTCATCCAAAATCCATCAAAGATCCGTCCATGGACATCGGAGCTCACCTGTGACACGAGGGTGCGCTGATGCCCCGAAGGTTCCACTGCTCCGACTGTGTAGCCGATGAGTCGCTCTCTTCATATGCATGGCAGAGATGATGACCCCACGGCGGCAATGACACGGCCCTGCGCTCAATCGCGCGATGAGCCACAGCGATAGCCACCCTTGATCCGTGGCCCTACCGCGGGATGGGCTCGGAAGCACCGGCCGCTCCAGAAGTCATCGACCGCCCCACACCCGTCCCCACCGTGCATTGACTGCCCGGTGGCCAAGGGGATCGAAAGCGTGACGAGGGGCTCTTGCGGTGTCGGGGGAACGGAGTCAGAGCGCCATGCCATTCACGCCCTGTACGAAACCTACAGCAGCCGACACGGCGGCCACGATGAGCGCGGCTAGCGCTCTGCGCCCCGTCAAGAGGCGTCGGATGATGATGAGAATACCGATACCGAGGAGCACCGCCGTTATCGCGGTGGTGCCGCCCGTGTGGGGATAGCCATCTTCCCACTGTGACTCCGGCCACCCGCTAGCTATGTACACAGCGCCGGCCAGCGAGACCCCAGCGGCCCAACCAAGGCCAGCGACGGGCAACAAAAGAGCGCATGCGATAATCCAGCTTAGGTTTGCTGGCGAATCATGCGGATCAGTCACAGTCGTCCAGTTCCCATGATCCATCAACGGGCACCAGCCCGACGATAGTCTCAAGATCCGCGTCCACCAGAACACGGATCGGTGAGGCTGTTTTCCCTGGCACGGCCCGGTTGCACCCTGGAGCGAACCATTCGAAAGCCTTCACCGCCGGCGGCGAATGCCGGACGGTAGCAACGAATCCACTTTCTGCGCCGCCGGATGTGAGGAGCTGCACAGTCTCGACCTGCCACGTCGCCTCCACAGGCATGACCTCGGACGCCTCCACGATACGCGCGATTCGATCACTGGCATCTTCTGGCAGGCGAGGAACGTTCTGGAGTTCCTGCCATGGGACGGTTGGTCCAGGCGCGCCCACATGTTCCTCACGCCAGGCTCGGTCGACTCCGACTACCACGAGAAATGCTGCCGTTACACCTGCCAGTGCCGTGCCAACAACGACGAACCGTGTCGTGGCCCACCGCTTGCGTCGGGCACTCGTTGCTACGCGTGGTTGGGCGCTGCGGTCCGCGAGTAAAGTGGATGCACTCACCCAGAGGACGACGACAGCGACCGGAATGCCCCAGGAGCCAACAGGCACACCCTGGGCCAAGCGAACGATCAGCGGCGGCTTCGGGTCATCGTTCAACAGTGTGGAGGCTGAGTAGCCGGTTCCCCAATCCACCCGCGCTCGTACCGCGCCATCCAGCCATTCGGTAGGCAAGTCGCCGTCAATCGTCGTGGACCCATTTGGCGCCGTCACCTGACGCGTCTCCAGCACTTCGCCCAGAACGTTGAGCGACTCGAATGTTGCGTTCAGTGCGATAGGGGGAATGACCGCGCTGGGGTTCCGGATTGAGATAACAACCTTGCCAGCGTCGCGATCAGTCGAATACTGCAGATCGGCTGGGCCGACCGGGTGCTGTCCGGACCAGATGATCCCTGAATCATCGCAGTTTACCAGTACCTCGAAGTGTGACGTGCTCGGAACGCCTCGTAGTGCGACTGTCACCCGGTTTCGGCCTCTCTGGGCATCCGAACTTTGGCCTAGGTTTGCATAGGCGAACGAAAGCGCATCCGTCGTCTCAAACCCACCTGTCGGGCCTGTTATGAGGCCCGACGCAAACCAGCGCACCGTCCCTGGAATCTCCTCGTTGCGAGGATGAATAACGGTCATCAGGACCGGTCGGTCATTCAGTCGCGCAATGATCGTACCTTGGGCCAGTTCCTCCACGAGACCATGAACCTCGAACTCAAGAAACAGACCGAACCTACCCCCGCTTGGAAGCATCGGCAGATCCACGTTGAAGTCCTGGGCCACGCCAGCGCTATTCAGGACGCTGCCGCATTGCGCGTTGCCCGTGAGCGGGAAGACATGGGCATCGGAGGCTGGAACCTCCGTCGGACCACACGATGTCAGGAAGCTGACCAGCACCAGCAATGCAAAGACTTGCGATAGGAGCGGAATCCGCTGTGGTACGCGCGCACCCAACTTAGTCGTACACAATCACATAGCTCACGTACCCGTTGCTCTGAACGTAGGCTGTCGATGTCCACCATCGCCCGGGTTCGTAGTTGCTCTGATAGGAAAGATCTGGGCGATTTACCCAGCCCCATCCAGCATTGCTAACGGCCGTGACGCGAGACCGCCAAACTGCTTCGTGCGCCTCAGTGCTGGAGTAGACGTTGGGGCTACACCCGTGTTCGTAGTCTTCGTGGTTGGTTGCAAAGATGTAAAAGCGATAGTCTGAGTTGTAGTTGTAATCCATGATGGGATTTGCATAGAAGCGCATGTGCGGATCCCACTGACACACCAACTCCTGCTTCTTTCCTCCATCTTGGTCCCATGTGATACCACCGCCGTCGTTATGACGATGCCACTTTTGTCCGCCCGAATCGCAAAGTTGTGGGTTGATGGTTGGATCGTTGCCGCAGCCGTCAAGGCGGTGCTTTACGAAATCAATCTCGGCTTCCCAGTACATGACGAAGCGCAGGGGCCAGTCAACATTAGATTGACTAGCCGACTGACTGTCAAAGTCGTAGTTGTACCAAGAATCACCTTCGATGTAGGTGATGTTGGCGGGCGCAGCCCACGCGGTGTGTGCTGCGTCGGCTGTCGATGGTGTCCGCAGGGCATCGCCGATACTGAGCACTAAGTAGGCAGCAGCCCCTATGGCCAGCACGCTGGCAACGCCAGCCCTAGCGTTGATCTTCGTCATTTCGAACCTCCTCGGCGGTTGAGTTAGTCCTCGCGGCTAGGGCCGCACAGATCGACAAACATTTCGTCCGCGACTGCCGGATCCAGAATCTCGGCTCCATAGGCCGCAAGAACCTCGCCGGACTCGACATCGATCGCACGGGCGGCAAAAACGGCCTCGGTTGCGGCTTCATCGCGTCGGGCTGTTCCTGGCTCCGCGCTCTGCACCGTGTAGGGGAGCCATGAGATCACCGCTTGGTTCTTGAGATCCACAGTGATGCGCAACTCGGTGACTTCCGAGAAAACCTCTGTGGTGTCGAGCATGACGGCATCTTTGCAGATCGCTTGTCGCCAGATCCGTGGAGCCGTCTCTATCCCTTCGACCGGCACCCGGAGGTTGTAGCCATACTGCAGAACGCTACCCCAGGGAGTAGCCGTGGTGGCCTGCGGAACCGATGCTTTGAAGATGTCGGCAAGTTCAGCCTGGCTCGCCACAAGCTGTAGTGCGCTGGCAACATCAGCGTCATCAAGTTCCGGCATGGCTGGCAAGTTTTCGGCGATCGGAATGATTCCGACTTCACCTGTCACCGCAAAGGGCGAGCCGCTATCGTCCGTCGCACGGACGGCGATGGCGAACATTAAGCCGACCATTACAAGAACGGACAGCAATAGGAGTTTCGGCTTCCAGACTCGCACGGCAATTCCTCCCGATGCGTTCATGCTGGTGCCGGCTGGTGCCGAATTCACTACCCGACCGTGAAAATTCCGTCCGATTTTGCCTGGCTCTTGGAGAGTCTGGGTTCGCCCATCGCCAAACGTTGCGAATGTGCTCCCGTGATCCGGAGGATCGATCGACGCCAGCTTGGACATGCCAGGGTGGTCCAGCTCAGAAACCGCCAGAAAATCGGCGCTGGACGAATTTTGGATGAGAACGGGTCGGTATGGACTGCATGGATGGGATCCGTGGACCGTCCGTGGATGAGCGCTTCGCATCCTGACTAATCACGGCCCCATGGCCGCTGGAGTCAGTGATGCGAACCTCTCTCTTGGCATTTGGAGTGATCCTTGGGCTCGCGATCTCAGTCCTGCTGGGAACGAGCAGCGCGCATGCCCAGCAAGCCGGCGACGCGCTCACCGAGCTGACGTTGGCCGGGATGCCTCTCGCGGAACTTCCAGCCAGTCCGCTTCCGCAGCAGGTCCCGCCCGGCCAACCCGCACCGGATGGGCAACCGCCTCCGGACACGCTCGTCGACCTCCCCATCCCCGATCCGACCGACTTGATCCCCAATCCGCTTGACTGGCTTCCGCGGAGCCTCAACCCGGTCACGTGGGCGAAGGACATCGTCAATGCGGTGTTCACCTTGATTGGCCAGGCGATGCTGGAAGCCATCCGTGGCTTCACCGACTGGGCGTTGGGGTTGGGTGGTTCGTCCCTCAACTTCGTGACCCGGACGCCGGCAGAGGGCACCTACGACAGCACCACCGTCCGCAGTCTCCACGACTTCTCGCGGGCGATCGTGAACGTCGGCCTCGCGATCATCGTGATGTGGGGCGGGTTCAACGTCATCCTCAAGGAGCACACGCGGACGCCCTACCACGATGCGATGGAGCTCCTGCCGCGGGTCATCTTGGCCGCCCTCGCTGCCAACCTGATCATCGAGTTCGCCCGGATGCTGATCGACATCAACAACGCACTCGCCGCGGGGGTGGGCGATGTCGGTCTCCCGGGCTATGACGCTGCGACTCCCCAGCAGGAGGGCCTCGCCCTCATCGTCACTGCGGTCGCCTACGGCGTTGTCGCCATTCTCCTCGTGTTCCAGATGTTGATGCGGCTCGCCCTCTTGGCAATGCTGATCGTCCTCGGCCCAGTCGCGGCGCTGTTCTGGGTGCTGCCCCAGACCCAACAGTGGACGCGGTGGTGGGTGGACATGTTCACCATCACCGTCTTCCAGCAGGCCGTTCAGGTCATGGTCCTGAGCCTCGGGACGTCGCTGATGGTCGAGTTGACCCCGGGCAGTGTCTCCAACGCGCTGCTGACGATGCTCCTTGGACTCGCTGTCTGCTGGCTGACCCTCAAGGTGCCATCGCTCCTGCGTTCGGCACGCAGCCAGGCCGGTATCACCAACGTCCTCACCTTCGCGATGGCGACCCACGCCCTGGGCGCGATGGCCGGTGCCGGTCGTGCTGGATCCGCCGCCGGTGGTGCAGCTTCCAGAGGTGGTGGCGCAGGCGCAGGCGCCGCCGCTCCCCGTCCCGCGGCCGGTCTGGGAGGTGGGCGATGAACCCCACACCTGGCGGAGACATCCTCGGCAACGTTCCGAACGAAGGTCTCAAGGTCGTCGGCATCGTCGGCGCCCTCTTCATCATGCCGATGCTCTTCCTCATGGCAGCGGTCGGCGGCACCCCCGGGATCGCACAATCGCCGGCGTCGGCGGCTGCGGTCGCCGAGATCCCGCCTGAACACCTCGTCGTCATCCAGCAGGTGGGCGCGGCGACCGGCGTCCCCTGGCAGGTCCTTGCGGCCATTGCGAACGTCGAATCGGGGTTCGGCGTGAACATGGGGCCAAGCAGTGCAGGTGCGCTTGGCTACTGCCAGTTCATGCCGGCTACCTGGGCCCACTACGGCGTCGATGGCGATGGCGACGGGATCGCCGACCCTTTCAATCTCCACGACTGCCTGCCCGCCGCGGCCCAGTACCTCCTCGATAGCGGCGCGCCAGGCGACCTTCGTCGCGCCCTCTACGCCTACAACCACTCCGGGGAATACGTCGACTACGTTCTCGCCATCGCGGGCAGCTACGGCTATCTCGATCCCCGCGGCATCCCCGCCCAGGCAGTCGCATTGGCTCGCTCTCGGCTCGGCCTTCCCTACGTCTGGGGGGCTGCCGGACCCGACACTTTCGATTGCTCGGGGCTCACCCAGTGGATTTACGCCCAGTTCGGTATCTCGCTCCCGCGCACTGCGCAGGCGCAGTTCGAGGCCACTACGCCGGTGTTGCTCGAGTACCTCCAGCCCGGCGACCTGATGTTCTACGAGCAGACCTACGTCTCGCACGAACGCATCACGCACGTCGGCATCTACGTGGGCAACGGGATCGTGATCATGGCTACGCAACCAGGAGAGTTCGTCAAGGAAGTGCCGCTCGACAACAGCTACTGGGCACGCTACTTCGTGAGTGCTGGGCGTCCCGTGAAAGGACCGACGGCATGAGCGGTGGACGTGGCGTGATGCTCATCCTCGGTGGACTCGCCGGCACCCTGCTGGTGATCGCGGTCGTGAGCGGCTGGCAGGGCGCGAACCGCCTTCGCGGCCAAGACCAGGGAAAGGGCGACGTCGAACAGGCTGCTCGTCTCTTTGTCGAGGCCTACGGCACCTTCGACTTCCGGGAGCCCGGTGCATACCGGGCTCGCCTGCTGGACCTCAGCACCGGCGAGGTTCGGCAGGCCATCACGACCTCACAGGTCGACCCGACGGCTCTCGGGCAGCAGCAGACGATGACGACGGGTGCCGTCTCCGTCCAGGTGACCGCATTTTCCGAAACCGAGGCCACGACATCTGCAACCACCGAGCAGACGCGCCGTGCCATCGACCCGGCGACCGGCCAGCTCCGCGAACAACGTCTCAGGCAACACGTCGCGCTCCGGCTTGTGCCCGTCGATGGGCGCTGGCTGGTGGCCGAGTTTCGGCTTCGGTCGGAAGAGCCAATCGAACATACCGGCAGATAGGAGGCCGAACCATGGAACAGATCAACGCACTCTTCGAGAACCTGCTGAACATCGGAATGGGCGTCGGCGCCGCCGTTGCCGCCTTCTTCGTCATGTGGGGCGCGTTCCTCTACATGAGCGCCGCTGGAAGTCCGCACCAGATGGAACGTGGGAAGTCCGCTATCGTGAACGCCCTGATTGGCTTCTCGATCGTACTCCTGGCGAGGGTGATCGCGGGGATGATCCAGGATTCGATTGGCGCCTAGTCGGGACGCTGGGTGGCCACACCGCTTCGTGGCGTGCTTCTTCTCGCATCGCACGCCAACCACCACTGACTTCGCGGCACGCGAACGAAGGGGAAGAGCATGACAGCACCGGTTACCTTCGCAGGGTGTTCTGAGCCCGTGCTTGAGGGACAAGCCTTCGTCGACCTAAACAGGTCAGCTGGTGGCAACCCGGATTTCGAACCACTTGTCGTCAAGGCTGCCTACGCGCTAGGCACAATGCTCGACATTTTCGAGTCGGTTTCTCAGCTACTCCGGCACGAGCAGGCGTGGCAAGTGACCTATCGGTCGGCCTTCGGCGTCTTCGCCGTCGGCAGTCGAGTTGCTGGGACGCAGTCGGTCGGGGAACCCCACTCCCTCGGACAAGTCCGATCTCGCAAACGGTCTTCGGTTTGTCTTTCCGAGTGGTCTGACCACGTCCACAGCTTCGTACACAGTGGAACACATGGCGCAGCTCCGTCACTTCGCTGCGCATGGACAGGCTGCCGCCCGGCGTCATGACCTCGACCACCAGATACTGGAGCTCTGCCCGCAGCCGTTCGGGGACGCGATCGAGAGGTACTGGACGCGCCTGCTCACTGATGTAGCGACCTGCGAGAGCCTGGCACGAGCACGCATCACGCCTCTACAGCCGAGTCGAATCGAGGCTGTCTGGCGACAGTTCGGCTCCGGCAGGAGCGCGGGCGAACTCTTCTACGGGTACAGATGGTCGATTTCTCCGTGACCCTCACCGACTCGCTGCCTGCTCTGCCGCGTCGATCAGTCCACTGAGCCATTCAACAGCCTCGGCCAGAGGTCGTACTTCGAGACCCTCCGCTGCGTCAGCGTATCGTTCTTCCCAACCGGGCCAGATCCGTACCACCGGCGGCCAGGGCGCGGCACGCCGTGCGGCAAACAGGCGCCGGCCGATGATCGCAAGCTCGTGAAGGTCGGGCGGCTCCGCTTCCACAAGAATCTGAAGGTCCACGAGGTCGTGCGCCCGCTCGTTGCCACCATTGCGTTCGGGCGTAGTACAGGCGTGAAGCTTCTGCGCGATCTGGTGCTCGACCGCGAGCACCGGGACCGGATTCGGGCTCGGCAAGCCAAGGCGGGTCAGAACGTCGACGATGCCCGCGTCGAGCACCATTCGTGGTTCTCGCGTCGAGCCTACCTCGTCGTGTCCGAGCTCAAGTTGGACGGTCAGGTACGACTGGCTCATGTAGGCCAGCTTCACATCGAACGGGTGCATCACGTACTCGGTTGGTACGTCCGGCGGATCGGCAGGTTCGCGCGTCACGAGGCGGCCGGTGAACCCATGCCACCCCTCATCGAGCCGCTTGGCGAGCTCGGCAGCGTAACTCTCGACGGTGTGATCCTGCGTTCGCACCGCGTCGAGATCGCGCGTGAGCCGGCTCGCCTGGTCTCCGACTCGCAGTTTGATCGCCGCGCCGCCTTTGACCACTCCGGCAGGAAGCATCTGCGCAACGACCGTGTGCGCCAGTGAGGTGCGGATCCGCAGTTCGTTCAGTCCGAGTCCAGCGCAGATATTGCGCAACCGCTGCTCGAGCGACGCCCGGTTGGCGGGCGGGCCAGGGTAGGACGGAGTGGTCACGCTGCATCCCGCAGCAATGAGCGCAGCTCGCCTTCCTCGTTACCCGTGATGAGCCCTTGGCGGCGCGCGTCGTCGACCGCGGCCAGGAGACGCTCAGAGATCACGGTGCCCCGACAGGCACGAATCGCGTGTGCCACCGTGACCGACGGAATGAGCTCGTATCGCGTGAGATCGCCAGGGTCGACATTCTCACGCACGACCTTGATCCAATCTGGAAGTACAGTTCGCACCCGTCGCGAGGTGCCCACGCGGATCTGTCGGGGATTGACCAGTGCGAGTTCGTGCAGCGCGAGCACCGCATCGCCGGTGAGATGCGCATCCCCTCCGACTCGCGCGACGGCTTCGTAGAACTGGTCGTAGCGGGTAGGAGGGAGGTCATCGAACCGATACAGCCCATAGGCGACGTGGCGAATCTGCCCACGATCAGCCAGCTTCCCCAGTTCGACCACCGGGATGCCCAATTCACCGGCCTCAGCGCTGGAGATGTAGCCGTACTGACCGATCGCGAGGTCTCTTGCGCGGCGCCGGTAGGTATCAGCAGTCACGGCACAACCATACCGTTTTCGGTAAAGTTCCGCCACTCCCGCTCCGTGGGAGACAACGACCGTCCAGGACTTACTCTTCACGGGTTCGATGTCCGTTGGCGTGGAATTCGTTGAACACCGTCGTCGTCGCCGGCATCGGCTCCGCGTGATCGTCGTCGAGCGTCTCCCGCAGTGCTATCACGAGCCGCTTATAGGCCAGGCGGGCGGAGTTCGTGTCGCCCAACAGCGCATAGCAGCGGAGCAGCCCGCGCACTGCGTCTTCATCGACCGGTTCAAAGCGCAGGATCGACTCGTAGTGGCGGACGGCGAGCTGCGTGTCGCGGCAATCGACAGCGAGGCGCGCGGCACGATGAGCGGCGGCGGTGAAGCGGCCCCGGTAGCTTCGCTGGTAGGTGTCCGCCCACTCGAACATCTCGGGCGCAAGGAAGTCGTCGCGGTAGAGCGTCAGGGCGCGCTCGTACTCGATGAGCGCTTCGTGGCCCTCCAGGCGCTCCGCCCGATGGAGGTGGGCGTCGAACGCATCGACGTCGGTCCGGATAGCGCCGGGCCGAACACCGTAGCGCTGGTTGGCCCCGGTAATGACCTGGCCGCCACCCTCCCCGAGCACTCGGCTGAGTGTCCGCCGGAGATAGTAGGCAGCGTTTGCTCCCTGATGCTTCGCCGCCGTGATCGGCATCTGTGGCCACAGGGCGCCCGCGACCGTCTCCCGCAGGACGGGGGCGCCGCCGTGCGCGAGCAGGTAGGCAGCGAGTTCCCGAGACTTCTGGATAGACCACTCATAGATCGGGCCGTCCCTGGTCTCCAGCTCGAACGCCCCGAACAGCCGCGCACGCAGTGGAGGTCCCGTCGGCGAGCCGTCAATCTCGATGTCGTCGATCGGAAGGGCGGACTGCCGGTCGAGCGGCCCGGACGAGCTGCCGTCGTGCGGTTCTTGTGCTGGTCCACCAGTCGTCCCTTCATAGCCTCCGTTGGTTGAAGGCGCTAATGGCTCCACCGTCACGGGATCGCTCCCTATCACTTGGGCGCTCTGCTCCCGCACGGGTGCAGCGGTGCTTCCGCGTGCCTCCGCGTGGCCGGGCTCCACATGGTTCGACAGTCGAGTTGGACCTTCGGTCGCGACTGCAGCTGGTTTGGTTGTCGTGCTGGGTGGGGTCAGCTCCTCCGCAGTCGTGACCTCGTCGTGAGGAGCAGAATCGAGCGGCTCCGCCTCGACTTCTGGTTCAGGTCTGCCATCCAGTTCGAGGCCCTCGGTGCCATCGATTTCGTCCGCCCCCGCAGCCCCAACGCCGTCCACGTCGGCCGCATCCGCGTCTCCGAAGCCATCGTCAGTCTCCGGGAGTAGTTCGAAGTGGAGCGTGGTTGATCCGGCATTCACCCCCGGCTCGGAACGTGTGTCGTACCCGATGACCTGCCAATCGCGGTCATACGGAGACGGCTCGAAGTCGGTGAACTCGTCCCCATCCTGCTGCTCGACAGGTGGCGGCCGGGAGGCGACCTGCCGGCGTACTGTAACCTGCTCCAGCGCCAGCGCGAGCTGACCGGCTACCTCTAGCGTGACCAGCCCCGGCCCGTCGGTATCCCCCTCTTCGCCGAGAGTGACACCGGCACCGAAGGACCTGCTGACGCGAGACACGTCATGGCCGTCGGCGATGGCCACCAGGTACAGCCCTCGCGCCGGCCCAAGCCGCATGAGGCCGTCGAGCTCTTCCGATAACACCTCGGCCCCGGCGCCCGGACCTGCAATCCCGATGACTGGTGCAGGCAGCGAATCTTGCTGGCGGCCAATCAGCTCATGCTCCAGTTGCCGGGACCACTCCGTAAGCGCGAGCCCGTCCGCCACTGCCAGTTCCCTGTCCGCGAGCGAAGCAGCTGCGGAGTCGAGATCATCGTGGGCGGATGCGTCCATGGTGAACGACAGGGGTGCGTCAGTCTCGACCGACGCCAGCGTGGTGAGCCAACCGGTGACCAGCTCTCGCGTCGCAATCCGTCCGCCCGCGACGAGGACGCTCCCGACTGCGGCGAGATTGAGGTAGTAGATTCCCGACTCGGTGGCACCGACCGGGAGCAGAAGGTCTGGGAACGGCCCGGTCTCGGGGAGGAGTGAGGACGCCAGGCGGCTAAACCGCGACGCTTTCAACTTGATCGTTGTGGGACTGGCGACCTCACCGTCGATCACACACCCGAGCCGGCGACTGAGCCGGTTGCCGGAATCGGCGAGCGCCTCCGCGTCGCCCGGAGGGCAGTCGAGCGTGAACTCCACGTAGTGCTCCGACTCACGGACCAGCAGGACCCGGCTGTCGGCGAAGTCGAGATCGACAAGCGCCGATCGGAGCGCCGAAGTGATAGCCAGCACACGGCCGGCGTCACCAGAGCCAAGAGGGCGTCGCTCCCCGGCCGCTGCTGCCGCCCGGCGGTGGCGGAGAACGCGGCGGAAGACGAGCAGCATCGCAACACTTCCAGCAGCAGCGGCAGCCACCGATGCGACGGTTGCGGCAGCGTCTCCGGGCCTCGGAATATCAGGCATCGATGGCCGTAATGCGGGTCCGTCGCCGTCGTCGCGCATCGCCGGTGCGGATGGTGAAACTGCAGGCCCTTCCGCTGCTGTCGTTGGCATCGGCGTTGCCGGCGCGAACGTTGGCTCTGGCGTGGACGGCGTAGGCGACGGCTCACCCTGCGGGACCGTTTCTGGATCGGGGGGCGTTGGGTTGGAGTCCACGGTGCCGTCGGAGCTCGGGCCCATATCGGCGTCTTCGGGAAGCTGAAGCACCCACCCGGGATGGATGAGGTTCGGATCGACGAAGGAACGGCCATCGTCCATCGTCTGGTGCCGGTTCAGCCGCCAGATCTCCGTCCAGCGGAAGCCGTCATCAAGATAGCGCTCTGCTATCCGCCAGAGGTTGTCACCGCGAACGACGATGTGCATCTTCGGGACAGCCTCCGTCGCGTGGATCGGAGCTGACTCGGACGGAGCCACAGTGGTCACGTCGAAGAATGCCATCTGGGCTGGCGTTTGCGCCCCGACCGGAGCGCTCATCGAGGCTGCCGTCGCCATCGCGGAGGAGGGCACGTGCAGCGTCGCGCTCATCATGATCGTCCCGGCGAGCGTCGCGTCGACCATCCGCCGCACGACCGGGATGGTGAGTGGGGAGGTCGCCCGCAGCGCAGCTCGTGCCCAGCTCGCTCCGCCCGTCAGCGCGAAGGCCGCGCCGAAAGCGAGCCGCAGTGCCACTGTGAGCAGGACGTAGCCGACGATTGTCCAGGCGACACCGACGGTGACGGTGATCAGGTCCCGGTCACGGATCTCCGAGCTGCTCAGAACCTCGCGGACGTAGCTCCAGTCCGGTGCGGACGTGAGCATCGTGGGTGGGCCGGTGAACCACCAGAGACCGACACTAACGGCGATGCAGAACGCGACAAACGTGACGAGGCCAAGCCATCCACCCTCGTCCTCTCCGCGCCTCGGGGTCACGATTCCTCGGGCATTCACGGCTCTTGCCCCACAAGAACGGACTGCAACTGTTGCACCGGGTAAGCGTTCGTGAATGATCTGGTGATTGGGTCGAGTGGTTCCCAGGTACCGCCGTTGACCCTGTATCGGGCGGCGAACGTCATCTCCACCGCCACGGCATACGCGCCGCCAGCACCAAGCGACGACCGTTCATACACGTGCTGGATGTCGCTTTCAGCAGGGTAGGCCTGGCCGAGCGAGATCGTCTCGGTGCTGATGCCGTCGCCGAACGCCCAACGGAGGCGGAGCGGCACCACTTCCACATCGACGGTGACTCCTCCAAGCGAGTCCGAGGAGCCGATTGCGGTGCCGTCGTAGCCGTCGATCCAGAACCAGGACGGAAGGGCCACCAGACCCGGCGAAGGATTCGCCGCGATCGTGATGTCGGGGATGGGCAGGTGGTTGAGGAGTTCGAGGGCAACGGTCACCGGATCGACAGAGTCGCCGTCGACGAACACCACCTCCACGTTCGCGTCGATTGGCGTGCCCATGGGGATCCAGATGGATGAGAAGAACCCGTCGTCGCACCTCACGCTGCCGAGCACATGGTTGGGGTAGTCGCGCAGTCCCTGCTGGTACCAGGACGATTGCGAGAGCACGATACCGATGTTGCTGACGCTGATCACGCAGGAGCGTGTGCTGCCAGGGTCGACGGACGAGCTGGACGAGGGCCCGCCGCCGGTGCCCGGGGACTGCTGAGTAACCCGGATGTAGACGGTCACTCCACCCGGGCCGGATTGAACCGTAGCTACTGGCGTTGGCGAGTTCTCCCGCGGAGTGCCCGAACCACCGGGTGTTCGGTCGTCAGCGAACGCGAAAACAGGGACCAGCGCCAATAGCACCGCGAGTCCACACAGAAGTAGCCGCCTCGCGGTGGCACCTAATTCTGCCTGATACTTCCATCGACTATCCATCGTCCATCTACTTTCTTGAGGAAAAACGTGTCCACGAGGGTTTCGCCACTCCCGGTGCCCTCAGGTGGATCCAAGGTCTCTGCATCGACGTAGAAGCTGTTGTTGGTCATCTCGTCGAAGACGATTGCTGTGTCCTCCGTGGATTCGATGACCACTGGCCGGTGCTCGATCACGACCCGGAGCGCCAGCCCCTCAGCTTGGAATCCTTCGATCTCGTCTTGGACCTGCTGTAGTTCGGCCTCGGAAGCAGCTCCAGTAAGGACGCTCGCGTCCAAGTTCAGCACTGCTTCCGCGTACAGCTCCCAGTAGTCGAGGTATGCAACCAAGATCTCTTCCTCGACGCTCGGTGTTGCAGTAGGCGAGGGCACAGTCGGCGACAATGCGGGAAGTGCGACGGTGACGGTAGCGGTTGCCGCGGGCGTCGGGTCGGCGTTCCCACCACCGCAGGCTGCCATCGCCAACGCAAGCAACCCGCCCAGCACGAAAGACCGAACTCGCAGCTCATCCATATCGTCGCCTCCTACGGTCCTGCGCTCTCGATGCCATAGCGCGGCTCAGCCGATGCGCTGGCGGTCACGTTCACGCCGTCGATGCCGATGACGCGGAGAAACCCGGTCGACGCCTGTCGCGAAACCGAGACCTCGACGCGGTCCTGCCGGACCGCGACGACGTAGTCAAGCCCTCCCTCGTCTTCGAGGTAGCGGGCCGCAGCCGCGCGCGCCAACTGCTCATCAAGGGTCACCTGGCCGGTTGAGCGGTAGACCACTTCGTCGATCTGCATCGCGCCGGCTGCAGCGGCGGCATCCGCGACGTTCTGCAGGTCGCGCCGTTGCGCGAACACGAGCCCGCCGTCACCGACCAGCCCGACAGCACTCACGACGCCGAGCATCATCAACGCGACCATCACGAGTACCTGGCCTGTTTCGGCCTGTAGCCGGTCGATCGCGATCCTCAAGGCCCTGCCTCCCGGCTGCGGTAGAGGTCGATCCGTTCGGCGTGACTGGCGCTTACATCGACGTCGAGGAATCCCAGCAGCGGAAGCGCTGAGAACGACACCGAGTAGCCCACCTCAACGGAGACGGTGCCCCCGCGGGCGAACCCGCCCGAGTCCACTTCGACGCTGAGCCTGTTGGTATCGAGGCCGTAACCCGAAGCAATCACCCCACCCGTTGCGATTGCGTCCTCCACGCCCTGTTCCTCGGACGGCGCAACGGCGAGAGCCCGGCCCGACTCGCGGGCGACGGCCTGCACCGCAATTTTCGCCTCGGTGATCCGGCCCACTGCCACGACGCCGATCACCAGCACAAGCAGCACCGGGATGGCGAGCGCCGCTTCGACCAGTGCCTGCCCGGACTCGTCCCGCGACCACTTCCCAACGCCCCGGAGGCCCAAGTTACGGTCCATTGCGGAAACCCTCCTTCCGCATCCCGGCTTGGACGTCGATGGCGATGGTCCCCCTCCCCAGCCATGGGATGATGAGCGGGTAGCCGCCACTGGCCGTTACGGTCATCCATTCGTCCGAGTCAGATGCGCTGACGTCGAAACCCTCGCCGGTCACGCCGAGTCCCGACCGCAGCACGTCCAACGTTCGCTGTTCCGCGACACCAGGGTCGCCGCCTTCGGCGGCACCCAGCCGCGCACCCTCCTGGGCTGCAGTCGATGCGACGTTCTGGGCGTGGTGGACCAGTCCGAATTGCACTACCCCGAGCAGGACGAGCAACAGCAGTGGTATGACGAGCGCGAACTCGACCATGCTTTCGCCCGCCTCGCCAGTGGCAGGGCGGCTAGGGCGTCTCCGCCATCGTCTAGATGCCACCGAGTTCACTGGCGATGTTCTCGAAGACCGCGACAATGCCATCACCGAGCGCCTCGACCGCGATGATTGCCACAACGGCAATGAGGGCGACGACGATGGCGTACTCGACCATTGCCTGACCGGACTCGCTGTTGCGGACCAGAAATCGGAATCGTTGGTGCAGGTTCATGGGGGAACTCCTTTCATTTGGGGCACTCACTCACCGAGGCCTAGCAGCTGCACGCCTGCCGGATACAGAAGAACGACGAGGAAGGTGGGGAAGACGAAAAGCGCGACCGGGAAGATCATCCTCACGCTTGCCTTCTCCCCTTCGGCGATAAGGTGCGCACGCTTCCGTTCGCGCACGGTGTTCGCGAGCTGGAGCATCACCTGCCCGAGCGGCAGGCCCTGTTCGAGCGCGGATTGCCAGGCGTCGGCCATCGTGGCTATCTCGGGAACGCCCTCCCGGGTGGCAAGTGCATGAAGGCCTTCGGCGTGTGTTGCGGCCCCGAGTCCAGCCTCACGCGCAACGTCGCTCAGCCCGTCCCCGAGGACGCCGTGCACCTGGCGGCTGACGTCGAGGACGGCCTGCTCCGGCGAGAGCCCGGCACTCGTGGCCATGGCGAGGAGGTCAAGGACCGTCGGCAGTTCCATGAGCACCTGCTGCCGCCGGCGCGCGACCCGACGATCCAGGAGCCAGTCGGGCAGGATGAACCCAACCAGCCCAGCTCCGAGCCACGTCCAGGCCGGCCATGCGCCGAACGGCTGAAGGCCGGCGAAATTGAGCGCAGGCAGGATGGCAAGGAACAGGAGGCCGACCGCCACCTTCTGCCCGAAGAACTGCGAGCTCGTCATTCCCGCCCACCCGATGACGAGGCGTTGCTCGAGGTCTGCCGTCCTGATGCCGAGCCGCGTCAGCAGCCGTCCAACGAGCCGGCCCGCGTCGTCAAGGAGCGGGCGCAGCGTCCGTTCCAGCAGGGGCGACACGAACATCGGCGGCGCCGCCCGCTGGCGCTCCGACTCGATTTCCATACGCCCCTGTGCCGACAGCCGGCGCAGTTCGAAGGCGAGGTCCGGCCGGCGCTCTGCCCAGGGCAGGCTGGTCAGGATCAGCCAGAGGCCGAGGCCGAAGAGTCCGGCGAGGGCCAGTCCCGCGATCACTGCAGCACCCGCACTTCCCCGGGTAGACGTGTTGCCCGAAGCATCCCGGTATAGCCGATCGCCACACTGAGAAGGCAGAGGGCGAGAACGCCCTGCCCCTGCGGCGAGGAGAAGACGTCGAGATAGGCCCGGTTGAGGGTACGAATGACAAGGATGAGCGCCAGCGGCATCACGGCGATGATGCGTGCCGACAGCACATTCTTGGCCTGGTGGGCGCGGAGTTCCTGCTTGACCTGCAAGGTCTGGCGGACCGAGCGGCTCAACGCCTCGAGAACCGTGCTGAGGTTACGGCCTCCGACGCGATGCGACATGAGCAGCGCTGCTGCGACCATATCGAAGACCGGGTCCGCGAGCCGGTCGCGCGTGCGCCGCATCGCTTCCTCGAAACCACCAACGCGGAGGTCGCGCACAAGCTCGGCCAACGCCGGACGCAGGACCTCCGGACCGTTCCTGGCGAGGGAGGTTAGTGCCTCTTCGACGCTCATCCCGGAGCGAACAGCCGATCGCAGAGCGTCCACGGCATCGGCCAGCGCCGCCTGGAGGAGCGTCCGTTGGCGACCGTGTCGGTTCGTGACGTACCAGGCCGGCAACGTGATGGCCAGCAGGGCCACGGCCACGCTAACCATCGGCCAGCCGAGGGCGATCTGCGCGGCCAACGCAACCACGGCGCCCGTCACAGTACTTATAAGGAAGAAGTCGCGCGTTCGGACCTGCCCGGCGCCGTTGCCATCGAGGAATCGCCGAAGCGTCGAGGCGCGTGGCAGATCCTCTCGCGGTGGCGCCCAGCGTGCGGTTGCCGACAGAAAGATCAGCAGCACTCCCGCGGCGAAGGTCAGCATGAGGATCAGCGGCATCGGCGGCCTCCTGGACCACGGATCGTCGCAGGCGCCGGTCCACGGTTTATCCAGAAAACTGGTCCAGCCGGTCCAACCGGCCCCTGTTCCATCCAAGATCCATCCATCGGGGTCGTGATCGCCGGAAAACGGCCGTGCTGCGCAGATCCTTGTGCGCGCCACCGATCGGACTGCGCGCCCGCCGCCAACGACCCCAGTGCACGGGTCTCCGACCATGCAGACGCGGTGCACAACCGGCGGCGCTGTCGGGCGCTCGCCTTAGTCGAGCGCGCGTGTGCCATGGCGCACCTCCTTCCGGTCCGCGTCGGGATGCCGCCCTACCGTCTCGATGCTCACGTGCTCCCAAGGGAAGCCACCGCCGCGCAGCCGTCCCGCAAAGCGCGGCCGTATGCCGGTCCAGCTGAGTTGGCCGTCACGCTGGCTGAAGAGATCGCTCCCGGTGACCGTGTCGCCCTCGATCCCGGTGACTTCGTAGATGTTTGTGACCACGCGCCGGGCGTGCCCCGGGTCGAGGCGCAGGAAGATGACCACGTCGACGGCCTCGGCGATCATCTCGGTGATGGCCTCTGCCGGCAGCGCCTCCTCCGCCATCATGGCGTACATGCGGAGCTTGCTCAGTGCCTGCCGGGGACCGTTAGCGTGGATGGTGCACATCGACCCGTCGTGGCCGCTGTTCATGGCGGCGAGCATGTCGAGCGCCTCGCCACCGCGTACTTCCCCAACGATGATCCGCGTCGGTCGCATGCGGAGTGAGTTCTTGACCAGCGTGCGGATCGGGAAGGCCCCGACCCCCTCGACGTTGGGCAACCTGGCCTGGAGCGCCACGCAGTCCGGCAGCATGCCCTCGAGGTGGAGCTCTCCCGTCTCTTCGATGGTGACGACTCGTTCGTCTGTTCCGGCGATTGATGCGCCAAGGGCATTGAGGCAGGTGGTCTTGCCACTGCCGGTGCCGCCCGCTATGAGCATGTTCAGCCCGGCCCGGACGCCCGCCTCCAGGAATGCCGCCGCGTCCGGAGTGAGCGTGTCGAGGGCAACGAGGTCGTCGAGCGTGCGTGCGCGCAAGAGGAACTTGCGCACGGTGATGTGGGTGTAGCGGGTTGTGAGGGGCGGGATAATCGCATTCAGCCGTGAGCCGTCCGGCAGACGGGCGTCGACCAGTGGACTAGTCTCATCGAGCCTGCGGCCGAGTCGGCCAATGGCGCGCCGTATGATCCGCAGCAGCTCCGCATCGTCATCGATGAAGACATCTGTCAGGCGTTTTGCGCCACGCTCGATCACGAAAACGCGGTGCGGACCATTGACGATGATCTCCTCAATCGCCGGATCGTCGAGCAGTGGCTGGAGAGGACCGAGGCCGAGGATCTCGTCGACCAGCCGGCTGGCGAACCCGTTAGGGTCGGGGAGCGGTTCTTCGCCGCCGGTGACGGCGCGGTGGTTTTCGGCATCGACAAGCTGACGCACCACCCGCCGGACCTCGTCACGGTCTTCCGCCAGCGTATCCAGCTCGATAACGCGCCGCAGTTCGTCGCGGACCTCCTGTCGGAGCAATTCCTCGCGGGTGGACCTGAGCGGGCCTGTCATCTCATTGCCTCCCCTCAGCCGATTGGCGGCGCCATCGCCGACGGGAGCGGGATATCGCAGCTGTCTGGTCATTGGTCTGCCTCGGCCTTGCCCGCTGCGACGCCAGCTGTGAAAGCGTGTCCGCAAGCTTCCCGCCGACTGCCGTGACCGGTACCTGGTCAGAAAGCGCGCGACGGGCGGCAGTCCGGTCGTCAGGAAGCAGGCCCGCGACTGCCACGTCGAGCACACGCTCGATTTCGTCGATCCCGTACGCGCCGCCGCTGTCGTAGCGGTTGACGAGCACCGTCACCGCCGCCGGAGGCACCCCGAGAGCTTCCGTGAGGTAGCGCAATGACGTCCGCGCGTTGACGAGTCCGAAGAGGTCGGCGGTTGCCACCAGCAGCACCCGTTCGGCCGACCTGATAAGGGTGGCACTGGCAAGGGACGTCACGCCTGGCAGTGTTTCTCCCACGTCGATGAGCACCGCGTCGAACCGCGGCTGCAGGGCATCGAGTGCCCGGGTCAGGTGTTCTGGCGCGAGGCGCTCCACCACCTCCGGGCGCTCGATCCCCGCCAGAACAGCGAAGCCTGGGCCGGGCTGAAGCTCGCCAGCGACGCTCGCCGAATCCGTGCGTCCGAGCGTCAGGCCGGCGAGCCCTTTCCTCGGGTCGAGGTCGAGGTACGGGCCCAACGAGCCGCCTCGCAAGTCGCCGTCGATGAGGAGGACACGCTTCCCCGCGGCTCCAAGGGCGGCGGCAAGCCCGATGGCGACGGTCGAGGTTCCGGGAGCACCCTTGCCGCTGATCAGTGCGACGATCTCGCAGTTGCCCTCGCTCCGGCGGCTTTCCTCCGGTACAGCCGGCGGCCGCTGGGCGCGTGGTTCGACGCCGGCGCGAAGCGCACGCCGGAGTGCCGCGACCACGGTCGGGCCATCGCAGTCGGCCGGTACGGTGTAGCCGACTTCGTCGTAACGCTCCTCATCAGCGGCGCCGACGAGGAGCACCGTCGGGGTCCGTGTCTCGGCAACCGCGATGAGCAGATCGAGCGACAGCCGGTGGAGGTCACGCGCGACAAGGACGAGATCAACCGATTCCGCGAGGATGCGTTCGACGAGCGTTGCACCATCGAGATGACGGCCGGCGATCGTGAAACCGCCGTCCCGTAGCGCGGCCAACAACTGGCGTTCGCGCTCGGGATTCCCGACCGCAACGAGGACGGAAGGCTGCCGGTCATGTGCGTCGCCCATGGCGATGCCTCTCAGTCGTGGTTACGGCGACACGCTGGACTCCTGGGGCGCGAGGAGGGCGAAGGTGATGGTCGTGGTCACGATGGCGTGGGCGACGGCCTCTGCCTCGGAACGCGGGACGGCGATGGTGATGTTGGCGACGGTCGCCCCATCGTTAGGACTGTTCGACGAGCCCGTCCGCACCACCCGGCGCTCCAGCCCGACGGCCAGGATGGTTGCCCGTTCGACAAGGGTGGCCGTCGCGGCCTCTGGCCGGCCAGCGTTCGCCGTAGAGAGGACCGTCACCTCGTCGGTCGGCCGGATGCCCGGATAGATCGCGTCGGCGGCGACGGGAAGTGTCACGGCCGCCTCGTCGGCGCCAAGTGCTGGTCCGGTTGCCAAGTCCGGGCGAACGAGCATCTCGCCCGCATGGATCGTCGTGCCGGTCGTGCGGCCGAGTGTCGACCCGCTGTCCGCTTTCGTGAGGGCGAGCGCCGCAAGGTCGCCTTCAAGACGCACTTCAGCGATGCGGAGGTCGTCTCGCTGGATCACGTGTCCTGGAGGGATCTCTCGTACGGCGACGAGCACGGATGTCGTGTCTGTTGCGCCGCGCCAGAAGAGCAGCCCTCCCACCACTGAAAGGACCACAAGCAGGAAGCCCAGGAGCATCCTGCGGTCGAGGTCAAACGGGAGTGCGTGGCTTGCCCGGCGACGAATGCCGGGCGCTACGGCCAAGGCTCAGGCTCCTGCATGATGCACCTCCATGCCGGCGGATCGAGGGAGCCACGGCTCGGCGCAGAGCATGCCGTAACCACGAGCCAGGCTTTGGGTGCCTGCCGCAAAGAAGCGAGCTGTGAAGTTACAGTCCGAATCGACGAGCGAGCTCGAAGCGCACGGCAGGTGGCCGTCGAACCCGTGCCCGTTCAGGAAGGATCGACATCGGATCCAAAGACGCACTGTGATGCCCCTGCCCGGCGCGGCCTCCGCTGAGTCCAGGGATGATGTCGGCGGAACGTTAGTGCCTACCGCCCCAGCGACTCGGGTAGTGATGAATACGATGCCAGCGACAATCCTGTTTGAAGCGCCCAATGGCACGCACTCTGGCATTGCGCTCGTCCTTAGCGGGTTTGGGACCGACGCTAGGACAAAGCCGAATCGAATTCACTACCCGAAGATTAAGTCAGGGTAATGGCACCAACGATCGCCCGCGTGATGGGGCAACGCCTCAATGCCGGTCCGGAACGCCCGCCGCGCGGGACTGCCCGCCGCCAGTAAGCGCAGGCGGTCGTTGGCGGTTCCAGATCGGCCCGGAGGACGGCTCGGCCGAGCTGGTTCGCGGCGTCGCTACTCACGGACGCGTCGTGCCACGCGCCGAACTGGCCTATGAGGATGCCTTTGCCGATGAGTCGTGGTAACCGGATGGAACCGGTGCCGTCCCAGCCTCAGCTCAACGCAGCAGAACGGAAGGATCACGGAAGCCCTCGGCGATCCCAGTACGTCCGATATCTGTGTCCCGCCAACATCCGACGTCTTGACGTTCGGGTAGTGTATTCGCCGACCTGCGCCCGCAGACTCGGCCGGTCATGTTCATCATCCAGAACGCAGCGTCTGTTTTGGGGAAGACCCCATCAGCAGGCGGTGCAGAGCTCTCCATCCGCGCTCCTCCGCCGGTCGCGATCTGACAAGCACGCGAAGAACTCGACAACGGCACGGAGGTACCGATGTTCGCAAGAATGCGTGGACGATTCGCAGGTTTGACCGTGGGCGCAGTCATGGCGCTCGCCCTCGTCACCACAGCGTCGGCTGAGGGATACTTCACATCCTACATGCAGGGTGTTTATCCCGGATTCAGGTCCCGATCTTGGGACGACAACAACACCGATGCGGTCTCGACGAAGGTACTGTTCCGAGACTGCATCTACGGATCATGGCAGGTGAACCCGGTGGACACTGACATCCGACTAAGGAAGCACATCGCCTGGCAGCCGGATCAAACGATCGGAGAGGACAATCTCTCCTGCTACGTGTCTGACTCCGCCAGCTTCGGCGATCTCGCCGCGGGGAAGTACCACTTCGATATCAAGAAGGTCATGGGAACGGAGTTCCCATCGATTCCGCTCGATGTGGACTACGTTCGCGTGGACTGGTGAGCCGGCTGTTCCAAGCCCCGCCCGCCACCCACGGACCGTCGGGAAGCATGATCGAGCTTCCCGGCGGTCCCTATATCGAGGTTGCAGTGTCTCGTGATCTCCTTTGAGCAAGTGACGTTTCGGTATCGACGTTCAGGACCCGACATTGTCTCGTCCTTCAGTTGGGACTGTCCGCCGGGTCGCACGGCGTTGCTGGGGCCGAACGGCGCCGGAAAGTCGACGCTTCTTGCAATAGCGGCCGATGCGTTCACGCCCCGGGCTGGCCGGGTGGTCGTTAACGGGATAAGCGCTACTGGACGAGGTGGCCGGCGGGCCTACCGAACAAGGACTGGCTGGATGCCGCAGCATTCACGGCCCGTCCCGGGTTTGAGTGTCCGGGAACAGGTGGCATACGCAGGCTGGCTGAAGGGCATGCCTTCGGCGCGGGCCTGGGACGCAGCCCTATCAGCACTCTCGAAGGTCGGCCTCGAGCCCTTACACGGTCGTCCGAGTGCTTCTCTTTCAGGCGGACAGATGCGTCGGGTGGGGATCGCCCAAGCGCTTGTCCATGAGCCGGCGACTCTTCTCCTCGACGAACCTACGGCGGGTCTCGACCCGGGCCAGCGCGCTCACTTTCGAGAGGTACTTCAGGGCCTCAGCGGTACCCAGGATGTTCTCGTGTCGACGCACCAGGTTGACGACATCGGTGAGACATTTGACCACGTAGCGGTCCTCGCCGCAGGCGAATTACGATTTGCCGGAACGGTCGCAGACTTCCTCGCGCTCGCGCCCGCTCACGCAACCGCGGGAGCTGCTGAAGCGGCCTACGCCGCGCTCGTAGAGAGGGAGCGCTAGGGTTGCGTGTACTGACCGCGTTGCGGATCGCTCCCGCCGTCTGGGGCTTCCCGATCATCGTGTTCGTCGGTGTGCGCTTCGTTTCTCTGCTGACACCGCCCGAAGCAGGCCCGTACCCGCTCATCCTGACGGCGTTGGGCGCCTGGGCGGTTGCCTATGTCGCACCGGCAGCCGCCGGCTGTGCTGCGTGGGAGGCCGGACGGCACAAGCGGGCAGAGTGGTTCGCCGCGCCTCACGCCCGATCGACACTCGCGTGGTGTGTGCGCGCACTTCTTCCCACAGTGGTGATGTGCTGGCTTGTCCTTTGGGCGGCAGTAGCCTACCCCTTTTTCGCAGAACGGGAGTTGCTCCTGCCCGACCTTCGCCTCGTGGCAGTAGCTATGGCGGTGGTGCTCGGACACGCCTTGGCGGGATGGGCACTCGGAGCAGTTCTGCCGGTCGTGGTAGCTGTTCCGGCAGCGCTTGGTGGGAGCTTCCTCTGGTTCATCCTTCCCGCTGCCTCGGGCCCCACCTGGCTCTACCACCTGACGGGAACCTGGGGTCGGAACTGTTGTCGCCTCCATGAAGAGCTCGCGCCCACCGCATTGTGGGGTCCGCTGGTCTTCACGGTAGGCCTCGCAGTGACTGCGGTTCTGCTTACCAACGCTGCGGCCACGAGGCGCACCACCCCCGCGCAGATGGCGACGCTGGCACCGGGCATCGTGGCGCTCGTCGTTTCAGCGATTCTGGTTAGGACGCTCGGTCCAAGTGGAACCCAGCCTCGTCCAGTGAGCGACCTCCGCTGCGACTCGATCGGTCATGTCGAGGTTTGCGTTTGGCCAGAAAATGAGCGGGAGCGCGAACGCCTGGCGCCGACAATCGTCGGTGTTCTCGACAAATGGTCCGAGGCTGGTATTGCGACCCCGGCGGGCCTGACTGAACAGCGCGAAGGCTCCCTTCCTCCGGACTTCCTGAGCTTCCGGATCACGGCAGCGTCGGCACCGAGCGACCTTATCTCAACACTGAGTGCAAGCCGGCTAGGCTCGCCTCCTATCTGCCCAGATCGAGCTGATGGAGGACCGCCACACGCGGGATATGAAGCGTATGAGCAGTTGATGGCCTACTTTGCGCAGAGCGGTGGAATGCCCGCAAGCGAACTGGAGCGGCGCTACCCGCCCGAGGGCCTCGCCATTGCACGGAGGGTGACCCTGCTCGGTCAAGACGCACGCGCCGAGTGGCTCGCCGGGAACATGGCAGCCTGGACTTCCTGCGACATACCGGCGCGGCCGAGCCCAGGATGAGGCTCTGGTTGAAGGCCCGCCGCCCTCGGCTCTGCGGTGCCGCAATCCTCGTGAGCCTGGCGGTATTGTTCGTCGTATCTGAGTCGACCGTTCCAATGCCGCGGCTCGTCGACTCGGCAGAGGCGGGGCTGCCGGTTGCGCTGATGACTCCGCTCCTGGTAGTGGTTGCCATGGCGTTCAGCCTCACAGGCGGCATGCGGCACGCGGAGGCCGTTTCTGTTCGACCAGTGCGGGCTCTCGAACTCCTTTGGGTGGCGGGCATCGTGGTCGTGGGATTGGCCGGATGTGTACTGGTTTCCGGCTGGTCTAACACGTCGCTCGCGCCGGAGGCGGGGCGCAACCTCATTGGCTTCACGGGTTTGATGTTGACGGGCCGCGTTGTGGTAGGTTCTCGCGCCGCTGGCGTGGTCCCGGTGGGGTACTTCGTTGTCGCCTCTTTGTTGGGCCGTGGGTCCCGGGACGAGGTCGCGCACTGGGCATGGGCCGCGGATGGACACCTCGACTCAACGGATCTCACGATCTGTCTCGGGCTTCTTGTCTTGGGTGCGGGCCTGCAGCATACGCTGCGGGAATTGGGCGACTAATGGTGCCGTTCACAACAATCCACCTCGTCGCTGCCGTGAGTCCTAGCGTCATCCCGCCGCTCGGCATCGTCGCACCGAAGGGGACCGTACCGGTGGAGAACCATGCCCTCCTCAGGCTGAGCTTGTGGACAGCAACGCTGAGCGCGCCTGGAGCGCAAGGCGGAGACCACCGAGGCTAGAGTTGGCTGCGTCACCGCCCAGCCTGGGCCAAGCCCACAGGTAAGTGGCCCTCATAGGCCGGTCAGCTCCCGGAAGACCGCGAACAGGAAGCGCGCCGTCACACCGCCGAATGCCCGGTACGAGGTGATGGATGTGTGTTTTCCCATGCTGGACGTTTCGTATGAAGAACATCGGCCGTCCATCGCGAATGCGGTGGGTGATGAACCGGACGAGAAGGAAGGTCAGGAGAAAGCTGGTGAGAACGGCGAAGTGTGGCTGGAGGCTGAGGTCGGTGACGTGTTCTCGATACAGTTCGCCGAGCTGGTGCAGACTCACCGCGTGACTATACCGTGCACGCGGCGAGTCGAATCCCATGCACGGTCAGTTGACTCGGGTTCGCGTGCCATGCTCTCCGCAGCCCAGGACCTGCTGCCAGCCCTGGCGATCGTGGTGTGACGGGTGGGATTCATCGACGTGTCGCGACGATCGTGAGGTAATGGGAGGCAAGCCCGAGTCAACGAGTCCGCTCTAGCACGTCCCGACCCGCCCGAAGAATTGCCTCCAGGAGTGGATGACGCATTGCCTCAAAAGGATTCGTCACGGTGACGGTGCCCCACGTGAAGCCGTCCGGCAGTGTATCTGACAGCACCAACCTGCAGTCGGCCGCCGCTACCGTCGATATCACGACTGCTTCCCAGTAAGTGAGTCCTCGGACCCCCACTAGCTGCGTGGCGGTGACGGCGATGTCGCTTGACAGTGCCGGCACAGCGAACGAATCGCGCCACGCCAAGCAACTGTTCCTAGCTTCCACTTCGGACCGTGTACCGCTGCGAACCAGGACCGTGAACAGCTCACCTAGCGCATAGGCAGGCACAACCACACTGTCATGCGGGAGGTCTCGTATGATTGCAACGGCGGCCTGCTGCAGAGGCGCTCCGCGGATTCCTTCCGCCGCGGCGAGGATGCTTGTGTCCAAGCCCACTTTCACGAGCACGCCCCACGTACTTCGTCCTGCTTCCAATGGTCGACGTCGCTCGGCAATTCTGTCGCTAATCGCTCCAGCAACGCAGCTCGGGACTCGCCGGTTCCGGCAAGCATTGCAGGCACCAACCATGCGATGGGCTGACCGTGACTAACGATGGTGTAGCGTCGACCCTCACGAACGCCCCGGAGCAGCCGCGCGAACTCACGGTTGGCGTTAGTGGATGAGACGATCTCCTCCATACTCTACCTCCAGCATCGGAGCAGTATCGGGTTGGTCCGGCACTTAAGTGCCACGCGGCTCCGTTCGTGGCTCTCCCGGAGAATAGCTTGTCAACAACTCGCACCACCTGAGCTCGATCATTCTGACCATGTCGGGCCAAAGCGTGTGGAAAAGTGACTCGGTTGCGGGCTACCGTCAGGGCAAGGTCGCCGGCAGTTGCCAGTCGCCGAAGATTAGGGCGTCGTAGGTCGGAAGCACCAGAGTCGCAGTACTAGCGTCCTCGGCCAGTTCGCCTGCAAAGGTGAGGAGCCCCGTCGCCGGCCGCGGGTCGTCCCACGATGCCGGCGTGTCGACGTCGCCGTGTGCAAAGGAGTAGACGTTGCCCAGGTCGTCTACGACTGCAGCCCCGCTTGATGTGTCCACTCCAGTGAGGGCCAGTGCTTCACTACCACTGAGGCGGAGACGGACCTGACGTTCGCCTTCGCGCTCCCATTCGACCGTGAACATGCCGTGGGGCGTCGACACATCGATAGGGTCAGTGCTATCCACCGGAAGTTCTACCCGAAGCTCCCGCTCAACTCTCCGTATGGCGGACGGGAATCGCAGCTTGTTCGGTTGGCCAGGTACGTTCACCGTTCCGCTCGCTACCCCTCCGAGGACCTCGATTGGAGGCACAACTTCTGGGTCGGTCGGCGCCCCCGGAAGAAGTCGAATCCCCGATAGATCGCCCTCCAGATGGTAGGTGACGGCAGTGGATGTACCGTCGAACTCAAGGCCATCGAGAACGAAGACAAGGTCCTTGCCAGTGTCGACCCGCGAGAGTGCGCTGGACAAAGTCGTCGGGCTGCCGGCCAAGGGGGGATCGTCCACCCTGGGCCAGCTCAGGTATATCCCCACCCCAACGACCGCGAGAACGCCCACCGTGGCTGTGCCAGCCGCCACCCATCGGACTGGTTCCAGCGTCGCGAAGAGCAATGCGCGTCTCAGCCGAGCCCTGATTCCCTTGTGGACGCGCCAGAACTCGGCTGCCTCCTCGCGCGTGTCGACCTCGAGCTTGGTCATAATCTGGGTCACGTGCCACTTCGCCCCGTCCAACGTCATCCCCACATCGTCGGCGATCTGCTGGTTCGTGTACTTCTTCACCAACAGGTCGAGGATATGCTGCTGCCGGTCGCTGAGCTCAACCCGCTTGCGACTGTGGTACCGGTGCGGTCTCGGCGTCTGTTCCATAAGCGAGCCGATTCTGGCGGTGGGAGCCGCGTCCTTCCTCCACGTGTTTGCAGCCGCCCCAGCTCAGCAGATGCCGTGCCAGGTCCAGTGGCAAGTGGGCTCTACGGAGAAGGGACTAGAACCGTAACCTCCCAATTGCCGAAGATGAGTTGGTCGTACTTTGGCAGCGTGAGAACGAGTTTGCTCGCATTCCCGGCAATCGGTCCGGGGAATGAGATCGTGGCTCGTCCGGGCCGGGGATCACTCCAGCTGGCCGGCGTTGCTGCGCTCCCTTCATGCGGCCGGTAGGAGTTGCCCATGTTGTCCACGACAACCACGCCTTCGCTTGAACCTGGGCTCAACATGGCCAGTACGTCCCGGCCCTCAAGCTCGATATGAAAACGGCCTGACTCGTCGATGACCAGAGTCGCCATCATCGTGCCGTGGGGTGTGACGACCGTGATTGGATCTCCCGAACTTACGTCGAAAGCAATCTCCACATCCAAGAGGTGCTGACGATACGCGTGAGGAAATCGCAGCACGCCATCAGCTGGTACGGCCGGAATGACCACCACACCGCTGTAGCTCCCCGACGAGGTATCGATCGCTGGAATCATCGACGGTTCGTCAGGTGAGGCAGGAAGCAGGTGAACATCCGCCACGTCTCCCTCGACGTGATACTCGACCCGAGTCGAGGATCCGTCGATCGCGACGTCGTCCAACACGAAGATGAGACCTGCTCCGGTGTCCACACTGGGCGGATCCGGGAGCGTCACGGCCGATGCGCCTGGAACATCCTTCGGTCGGACGGTCGCCATGGCGACCCACGGTCCAACCTTGGTTTCAAGTTCCGGATGTGCTGCCGGCACCATGAGGTAGTGCGTCAAGGTGAGCGCGAGCAGCGATAGATTCTGGAGACGGTCACCCTGAACTACGATCGCGAATGAGTCGGCATTCAACCGACTCACGGCTACGACGCGGGGGTTGGCGAATCCGACTGCTCCGAGCGCCTCACTCGGAATCATGATCGTGTCGTCCTCCGGGAGGTCGGATTCCACCTGGAAGGTGGCCTCCACCGTCGTCATGAACGCCGATCCGGTCACAGCTTCGATGGTCAGCTCACCGCGCGCGATCGAGTGCTCGAGGAGCGGTACACCGGCGATCGTCCCCGGCGGATGAGTTGCATCGGTTAACGCTCTCCCGACGGTTAACCAAGCACCGAGGAACGAGAGCGCGAGGACGATACCCACGACAAGGATGGTCCTGGCGCCCAGCATGCGGGGCCGATCTGCAGCATCCACCATTGAACTCCCTGTTAGCCTTTCCACCTAAGGACTCGTGGCGCTGTGAGTCCATGCGCCGTACTGCGAGGGCTTACCCCAGGCGACGCCGCCACCGTAGCCGCAGGAGGCGCCGCCGTCGTGCGTCTGCCAATAGCCGTTGACCGCGTACGCGGCGTTCAGGGGCGGCGATATGTACGAGAACCAGCGCTGATGCCAGAGCCCATCGCTGACAATTGGAAAGGAAGGGGAACCAAACATCGTCCTATTCGATTGAAGAACGCCGTTGCCGTAGACCCGGCTCCGCGCGCACGTCGCGCTGCCTGTCTGGACGTACATGAATCCCCGCGTCTCCGTGATGTCCACCGACGTGGAGTACACCGTGTACCCAACACCGGCCCTGCTGTACAGCGAGAGCGTATGGGAGGCGTTGCCGTAAACGAAGTAAGAACCGGCAGGGAATTCGACCGAAGCAGCCAGGACTGAGCCAGCCGTCGCCCCAAGAAGCAACGCTCCCGTGATGAGGCCGACAATGGGACTAAGCCAGCGGCGACGCAGCGTGATCGGTGCGCGGCTATTCAATGGTCCACTCCATCCGAGCCCAAGATTGGGATGCCGAGACGCGGAGCAACGGGCCCAGCCGCTCCGGCGGAGGCAACGCTATCCGGCTTAGAACGCGAATTCACTACCCGACGGTAAAGGAGGCGCGGCAATTCCTATGACTACACGAGAACCGTCACATAGCTCTATGTGCTCGCTGAGCGTGCAGATGCGAACTCCAGGGAGGCCTTTGGGTAAGTCCCCGGCACTCGCCGCGGCGGGCAGTGGCTGCCGAGTGTGGCCTTTTTTAGTCTGCCTTCTCGGCACCGCTCACGACCTTGTCACCGATCCTTCAACAGATCGGCAATTGTTCCGCGTACCAGTATCAGCGGGGCAAGCGGCATCAGAAACAGTGCAAGCAGCGCCACTGCGCTCGTCGTGCGTACGGCCAGCATGGCCTCGTCGAGTCCCGGTTCCCAGCCGAGCGCATGACCGAGTGCCAGAGCATATGCGAGCGCGGCCACGGCGGTGGGGACCACCAGCAGCCAGGACTCCGCCGCGAGCAGGAACAGGGTGCCTATTCTCGGCGTACCCAGTGCCAGGTAGAGACCCAGTTCGGATCGGCGAAACCACGTCATCAGCCAGTTCATCGCAACGATGAGGGCCGCCGCGATAGGCCAGCCTGAGCGCTGCGGCCGCCCTGCGAATTCGGCCTCCGGGTCACGGGCGAATTCATCACTTCGGCGGTACGGGTTCGCGACTGCTGGATCGTCCCCTTCCGAGAACCAAGCGGGCAACATAGCGATTCCTCCGTCGTACGTCCGACGCCGAAACTCCACCCAGCATTCCGATGCCTCGCCGAACGGTGGCTTCACCGACATCGCCCAGCGAGCGACCTGTCCGTTGCGGTCGGTCGTATCGACCACGGCGACGACCGGCAAAGGCGCTTCGCCTTCCGGCTGCACGAACGAACCCGCAACTAGGCCCAGCTCCTTCCCGAGGGCAGCTCCTGCAATCAAGCCCATCGCCGGGGTGACGGGTACTGGTTGCCCCGGCGCCCAGACCTCCAATGCGCCACGTGTAACGTCCGCCCGCCGAAAAATAGTGCCGGGCGCGGCCGTAAACGCCGTGAGGTAGGGAGTACCGAGCGAGCCTGCGGCGACTACTGCATCAAGGTCGCCAAGCGCTTCGCAGCGGGCGGCATCGAGAGCGCCTCCGGTAGGCTCGCGTACGACCGCGACATACCCTCCAGCCTGACTGTACGCCTGCTGAAACCGCAGCAGGTCGTCAGCGTCGCGCAATTCGAGTAGCGCGACCGAAAGCAGCACGGCGAAAATAGTGCTGCCGGCAACCGCAACGCGGATTGCACCCGTTTGCAGGTTCAGGCGCGCTTCGCGTAACAGGAGACCCGTCCGCCAGCTCATCGCGCCAGCTCTGCTTCACTCGCTCGATCTAGGATCTGGCCGTCATTGATTTCCCATATACGGTCGCAACGGGCCGCAACCAACGGATCGTGTGTGACGATGACAATCGCGGTTCCCGGTGTACGGACGCGAACAATCGCATCGATGACTTCCGCAGTGGTCGACCGGTCGAGTTGGCCGGTCGGTTCGTCGGCGAGCAGATAGCGTGGCCGTGCGGCGATCGCTCGGGCCACACAGAGCCGCTGGAGCTCTCCGCCCGAGAGCGAGTTTGCCGGCCGGTCGAGCATCCCGCCCAGCCCAACTGCGGTGAGGGAGTCACGGGCGGCTGCATGCGTCTCGCGCAGGCTCGCTCCGCGTGCGAGTAGCCCAAGCGACGCGTTGTCGAGGACTGTTCGCCGATTGAGGATGTTCACGGTCTGGAAGATCCAGCCATACCGCTCGGCCCTGATTGCCGCAAGCGCTCCAGCCGCTCGCGGCGCTGGCACGCCGTCGAGCAGGACAGTGCCCTCGGAGGGCCGGGTGAGCAGACCGAGGATAGACAGAAGCGTGGTTTTCCCGGACCCGGAGGGCCCAATGATCGCCTCCACTCGGCCAGGTTCGATTCTGAGCGATACGTTCCGCAGGACGGGCCCGCTCGCGTTCGTGTATCGGTGCGAGATGCTCCTTAGTTCGAGGGACACGACGGGTCTGCCAAAATCTGGGCGGGGTTGGCGAGCACGATCGCGCCCGCATCCAGCCCTTCGATCACATCGGTTACGCCGGCGCGTGAGCTGGCCACGCGAACGGGCACGGCGCTGTAGTCGTTGCGTTCGGGCACCCACACACAAAGCGCTCCCGCGCTGTTCATCATCACTGCCGTAGACGGGATCGCCCGTGACGACAACGGGATCGCGCGTTCGACGACTCCCGGGCGGCTGCCGCTGCTACCTTCCGGCGAGTTGGGCCGCGTTGGCTCGGCGCCGAGGGAGGGTGGTTCGGCGAACGCTTCGAGCGCGGCCATGTCTTCTTCCGGGACGGTTGCCGTGGAGCTGTCGAACGGGAACCGTTCGCCTTCCACGACAAGCACGTATTGTACGCCTGGCTCGAATATTAGCGGCGTGTCCGGCTGCGACGCGGACGCCCGTGCTCCGGTGAGCCGCAACCGCTCGCTGGCGACCGCCTGGCCTGCCGGCGGCGCGGGGGCTGACGCCTTCAGCTGTACCGACGCGACCTCGAATGGTGAGGCTGGCAGCCACACGACCAGTCCTGGGTCGAACTGTCCTGTCGGCTGACTGGCGCCGAGTGCTGCCTCAAGTGCATAGACGGCATCGTACGTGGCCCGGTCGTACACCGTCGCCATGGCGGGCTCGTCGTTCAGAAATCCGAGCTCGCGCAACATGACATGCAACTGCTCTACGTCTGCACCGCTGTCGCCCCACCGCAACGCCCGGTAGAACGCCACAGGCGTCGCGAAAGCGATTCGCGCCAGCCCGTCGATGGTCGCGACGCGCTGGCCCGATATCAGCGTGTCGGGCGGTGCGACCAGCACCGCCTGGACCGTCCCGTGCCACGCCGGCGCCAGCACGTCGCGACCCAGGCTCCATTCGAGTGTCAGGGAGACCGCTTGGCTACTCAGTAACTCGCGCTCAGCCGCCTTGGTCAGCACCGGCATGGGATCGCTTGTCACTCCCTCCAACTCGTCGTCGGAGAGCGTTTGCACGGCGAGGAGAAACGCTACCGGTGCAAAAATGACCGCCAGGTAGAGCAGGGGGAGGCGGAGGATCTTCAATCCTCCGCCTCGGTGTGCGCCATCTCCGACGTCAAACACCGGGCTGGCTTATTTGTACTCACTACACCCTCCCATCAAGTGGCCCCTCAGGTGAGAATGAGTATCCCCTCACCTCCAGGGGACATTGATGCCGCAGCCGGTTCTCGATAGTGCCGATCAGCGACTTCCGGGCAGAATTCCGTGCTAGATGCTGTGCTGAGCAATGTACCGGAGCTTCGGCCGTGCCGGGATGCGTCTCACGGCCCGGCATACGCCCGCTTCGCCTCCGCACCTCACCGAGCTTGCCCGCCACTCGATGGACGTCACGGCGTGGGCGGTTCGGGCGCTTCATGCTTACTCGTCCTCCGTGGTACTCAACGCTCCAAACTCCTTGGACTGGCACAGAAGAACGGCATGGTTTTGTTCCACATTCAGGACCTGATCTGCCAGCATCTGCGCGAGATCTTGGTAGTCATCGACCTCGATGTTGGCATCTCGAACGCACTCCAACACGCGCCCCTCCTGCTCCCTTCGCTCCGCCTCCGAGGGCGCGTTCTGCGCTTGCCATAGGGCCTCGACATCGTCGGAGTACTGTTCCCAGCACTTGTTGTACACCTCGCCCCAGCGTCGCGATTCGCTGAGCGAGCTGACAGCCCCTCCTCGGACACGCAGGAGCGTTCCCTCCTGAGAGATCGTTGCCGAGAACCCTGCCTCCTCCACACATCGGACAGTTGTCAGCATCGCTGCTTCGTACTCCTCGAAGGTTACGACACCGTCCTCTAGATAAACGAATTGCTCGGGCGTCGTATGCTGGCGAAGGGTCTCGCGGACCTCTTCCAGATGCTCCGGCGACGAATCATCGTTACCGCTACCGCAGGCGAACGTCGTGATTGTTGCGGTCGCGAGAGCGGCGAGAACCGCCGCTCTCACATAGGCCGTTTGCGAGATACCTCTCAAAGACGTTGGGCCTCTAGCAGTAGTAGGTCGAGTTCGGTGTGTCAGCGTTCACGGCATCCTTGAGCCAGTGCTCGCCGTAGACGCAGATAGCCGACCCGGAGGCGATGTCGACAAAGGTGCCGTATGGGGCCGCGCAGGTGGTTCCCTGGGGATACCACGTGGACCCAATCTTGAACGACGCGTACACGCACGGATGCGTATACGACGATACGGCCTTGTTCGTGTAGGCCCACATCCCAGGCGGCGGGGGCGATATCTGATCGCCGTAGTAGGTGTAGAACCACCCCTGCCAGGTGTCGCTGCCTGAACTCGCGCGGGCCGTGTCTCCGCCGAACAGGCCCCCTGCCGATCCTCCGAGGATCATCGCCAGAACCAGCGCGATTGAGAGCGCGGTCCGCCTCGGTCTGGCCATCGGTGTCCTCCTTTCCATGGTTGATCTTCTCCGTTCTCTGTTTGGACGTCCTGAGCGGGGCCGCGGATCCCCAACCCACCGCGAGTCTGCACTGGCGAGAGGCCGAATTCACTACCCGATTGTGAAAGTTTCAGCAACCCTCGAAGGCCGGAGGGAGCCATGTCCAGGAGCACGAGGCGACCGGGTGACTCTGCTCGGGCTGACATCAGCTACGTCACGCTCTGCGGATCGACGCCTGTCACGTGCATGCCGCGAGGTGCCCCACTGGGGGTGTCAGGCGAAGTCGTGAACTTCGCGGGATCGGTGACCTTCCGGAGAGAAGCGGACAGCGGCAGAAGCGTTCCGCGCGAAGGACAGCCAAGCTGCACCAGCGACACGCGGCGTGCGGCCCAATTGCCCGAAGCGAGCAAGCGAGAACAGCCCACGAAGTAAGCTCGCGAGGTTCAACACAATCAGGATTAGGTCGGCACCGGCGGTGTCGTTCAAAGACTGCCCTCCCGCGCATCGACGGTGCGTACCATCTCATGTGTTGTTCTCGCCCCGCACGGAGCCGAACAGACGCTGGGTGGGCCTTCAGATCGCGGACGATGCTCTATCGCCCTAGATTTCCCCGAAGATCGAGGGCCCATAGCGAGAGGAGCATTCCCGCCAGCATCAGAAGAGGTAGTACGAGAAAGGCAACTGGCGCTAGCCCACTACCTTCGCTTGATGACCGGCCGCGGGTGTCCGCTCGGAGCCAAACCAACGCAGCTACACAGCCCAGTACAGCAGTTAGTCCAACAAGAAGTGCAGGCCACGCAATGTCGTTATCCATACGCCCTCCAAGAAGTACCTTTAGGTGATGAAGAAACCGATGCCGTGCAGGTTGCGCATCAAGACGGCCGCCGCAAATCGGCTCGGCAGGAATCGTCGTAAGACCCACAGTGAGTACAACCGCCGCCTCCGTCTTTCGGAATCATTAGTCGATCAAAAATGCCGTCCAGAACTAGTGGAAAGTCACGATACACTCTCCCGCCTGACTTTCCCGGTCTCGTGGCCGGATGAACTACGTCGCCCGCAAGTACAAGACGCACGCTGCGAGTCCGACCTCGGCCACCAGGAACAAAGCCCACACCGCTCCGAACGTCGGGTAATCAAGCTCGGTACGAACCGATGCGCCCTCGAAGGTTGTCGTCCCGAACTCGACTCCGAAGAGAGTGCGCCAAGTCACTTGGCCCTCTTCCTGGGCACCTCCCGCAGGGTTCGCTTGAGTTACTTGAAGTCGGTTCGCGCGAATGGTCGCGGCATGTTGCGCCTCGACTTTCATGCCTCGGCTCACGTCAGGGGCGACCGACACTGTGTCGTTGTGCGTGGCCGGGAGCCAAAAGGCCAGCACCGGGAGCCCGACCAAACCGATCGCGCTCCCGATGGCGAAGATGCCGCGGATGGCGGACTTTCTCAATACGGCCCGTACCAGTAGAGGTGATTCGGGAACGTGTAGTACGAGGTGAACGGGATCCGGATGTAGCCATCATCCTCACTCAACATGCACCAAGCTCTGCCAGTGACGCATCCCGGAACGTCCGTGTCTCCGACCGCGAAGCGCAGCTTGTACCAGTTTGGCCCAGGATTGTCTGCGTTCGAGACGATGTTGCCGTAGTACCAGGTGTAGGCGGCGAGATTGTCAGCATCAACGGACCCGATCGTGATGCCCCACTCCTGAGGAGGGTCCGAGTCCGGGACATCGATGTACGGTGACGGTAGATTGCTCGAGTACCCTTGGTTGTAGTGAGCCCAGCGATATGACTCTGGATACTGCACGTGGTAGTTGTGGAGCCAGATCTCGTGCTCGAAAACGTCATCGATCGTGCAGAAGTTGTAGAGTCGTGAAGTGGATACGCATGCCGATGAGGTCTGCCAGATCATCTGGCTGTTATGGTCTCGGTACGTCGGGCCAAACGCGGACACCTTCCCGTCGATGTCTCCTTGGGTAGGAGCGAATGTCGTGTAGAGTGCACCGGCAGCCGGAGGCTGGTGCACGTACACGGCAAACGCCAGCATCAAGAGCGCTGCGAACGCAACGATGGCGCGCGCTCGTGGGTCGCGTGGGTATCGGCGAGGCAGTGCTTGAAGCGTTGTCATTCTGTGGTGTCTCCTTCGCTGGGCAGGACTGGTCCAAGCACCCGGCCGTTTAGGATCTGCTCCACGGTAAGAATCTTGTCTCCAACCGCCTTGTACGCAGAGATGGCGTCCGTTTCCGATGCTTGAACCTGAATTGATCGCACAACCGCTGCGGCAAGATCGAGGTTAGCCTGGGCCTCAAGGTGCTTTCGGGCGGTCGGGTGAGTTTCCGGCGCGCAGTCGGGCGCCAGTGATTCCCCGGTTCCTGCGACCTCGGGAACCGTGCATACAAGCCGCGCCGCAGCCATTCCGCGAATGGACTCAACTTGCGCGGCAAGGAACCGTGGTGCTTTCTCGGCAGGATCCTCGCCTTCCGACACGAATGACCCGATGGTGTGGATGATTCCTGAACTGTCCTCAATCTGGTAAGTGATCACGGTCGGCGTCGCGTTAGGGGCCGTTTGACGCACGACCTCGAGCGCTTCATGAAGCGTCAAACCTGACGTGAACGAGATAAGCAGTGCTCCGGACACGTCCACACGCCCCTCGGAAAGTGCTGCTTGGCGCTGCAGCGCAGCTTCTGCGAGCCGTTTGTCGGCGGACGCGACGCTCTGGTGGCCATTCTGGGCTGCTGCGCCCACGCGTCCGACCATCGCGATAACCGCCACCAGCGCTATCGCTAGGAGTCCAAGTTCCCAGGGCTGCCCGAACACGCGGCGGGCTCCGGTCGTCACGGACCTGCTGATACTCATTCGAACCTCCTTGCTGGCACGAGAATCGGTTCGCACGCTAGCCCCGGTGCATGCCCAATTCACTACCCGATTGTGAAGAGTTCGCCGCGCCCTTGATTCCCGCAGCGCTCGTTCCCGTAAAGGCGACATCCCGGTAGTACCATCGCCTAGCTGGCACCGGGCGCGGCGTCAGGCGAAGTCGTGGCTCCGCGGGATTGGCGCCTGTCCAGAAGGTAGCGGACAGCGGTAGAACCGTTCGGCAATAATGTGCGGCAGCCCGCCCTTCTCGTTGTCGACGTGCCCATCCACGATGAGAAACGGGGTCCCGAAGACCAGCTCGCGGTACCGGTCCTGGAGCGGCTTGAAGACCACCGCGTTCGTCATGCCCCACTCGTCCTCCAGCGACATGAATAGCAGCCCGGACGCTGTCACCGGTCGCTGGCGACACACGACCATGCCCGCGACCCGCACCCGCGTCCCATGCGGCAAGCGGTTTGGATTCCGCGGTCCGCCCACGTGACGCGATGTCACCACGCCCTCATGCAGCAACGGTCGCACCAGCGCCATCGGGTGCGATGACGAGAGCCCCAACGTCTCGAAATCCCAGAGCTCTGCCTCCCAGCCATCGAGCGGCGGCAGCGTCACCATGTCCTGTTCGACCGGCAACGCGAGCGGCGCCTGCATCCCGGTGCGCGGCACCAGCAGCCCGAGTTGCCAGAGCAGCTCGCGGCGCGAGAGCCCGAAGCTCCGCAGGGCGTCCGCCCGGATCAGCGCCTCCGCCTCGTCTTGATTCAAGACTGTGCGCCTCATTAAGTCGTGAAGCGACGAGTAGGCGCCGTTCGCCTGCCGCTCGGCAGCAATCCGCGCCGCCGTGCTCGTCCTGCGCGTGCGCCAGTCCCCTCCGAGCCGCGTCACCTGACGCAACCCGAGCCCGAACCCATCCTCGGCCGGCCACGCGCCTTCACGGCTCTCGTTGATCTCCGGGAGATGCACTTCGAGGCCGTGCTGCCGCGCGTCGTTGCACAGCGTCTCCACGGAGTAGAACCCCATCGGATGGGCGTTGATGAGGGCCGCGTAGTAGGCCGCTGGGTACTTCTGTCGCAGCCACGCCGACTCGTAGGCCAGCAACGCGAACGCCACTGCGTGACTCTTGGGGAAGCCGAACGCGGCGAAGGCGGCAAGCCGGCTCCAGGCGATGTCGATCGCCTCCCGGCAGTAGCCGCGCGCGACGGCGCCGGCCACGAAGCCATCCTTCAGTTCCTCCATCGCGGCTTCCGAGCGTTTGCGGCTCATCGCCCGGCGCAACTTGTCCGCCTCGCCTGCTGTGAAGTCCGCCAGCGCCATCGCGACCTGGAGCACCTGGTCCTGGTAGAGGACGTGCCCGAGGGTCGGCCCGAGGATGTCGGCCAGCGGCTCCGCCAGCTGAGGATGGCCGTAGTCGATCGCGACGTACTCGCCCCGAGCCCGCCGGGATCTGTATTCCATATAGGGACGGAACGCCCCCGCCATGATCGGCCCGGGCCTGATGATGGCGACCTGGGTGGCGAGGTCGTCCAGGTTAGCGGGCTGCGTGAGGGGGAGCGACTGGATCTGGGCCCTCGACTCGATCTGGAAGAGCCCAATCGTGTCCCCTTCCTTAATAGAGGCGTAGATGGCCGGGTCGTCATGGTCGATGCGGCCGAGGTCCGGCCGATGCCCGTGTGTCTCTTCGACCATCGCCAGGCACTCATCCACGGCCGAGAGCATCCCCAGCGCCAAGAAATCGATCTTCACCATTCTCGCGTCGTCAATGCTGTCCTTGTCCCACTGGCAAAGCACCCGCCCCGCCATCGCCGCCGGCACCGTGGGCACGATCGACGAGAGCGGCTCCGAGGCGATGACCACGCCGCCGCTGTGCTGGCTCAGATGGCGAGGCATGCCCTCCAGCTGGAGGGCGAGGTCGACGAGGTGTCGCCAGGCCGGCGTCGCGGCGAGCGGTTGCAGCTCCGGGATCTGGCGCATTCCCTCCGCGATCGCCTCCGCACCGGCATAGAGGCTCCCGCCCAGCTTCGCGAGCCGTCCGAGGAGAGGCTCGGGCAGACCGAGCACCTTGCCAACATCGCGTACCGCGTTCCGAAACCTGTAGGTCGGGAACGCAGCCACCAACGCCGCGTGCTCGGTGCCGAAATGGTCGGGTACGCGCTTGAGCAGCTCATCGCGAATGTCCCGCGGGAAGTCCAGGTCGATGTCTGGGAGCGAGTGCAACTCCTCGTTGAGGAAGCGGTCGAGGAACAGATTCGTCTGGACGGGGTCGATGTGACTGAGGCCGATGAGGTAGCAGACGATGCTCGCCACCGATGAGCCCCGTCCCCGGGCGACTGGGTATTCGTCCGGGCGCAACCCGAGCGGCCGGCCGTGGAGCTCATGGGCGACCTCGCCCGCCAGCCGCAACAGCTCCCAATAGACGAGGAAGAACCCCGCCAGCCCGTGCCGCTCTATCAGCATCAGCTCCCGCTCCAGCCGGCGCCGGGCTTCTGTCCGGTGGCTGTCGCTGACCTTCGCCCCGAACTTATCCTTGAACGCACGTTCGCAGATGCCACGCAGGTGTGTGTCCATTGTGGTGCCGTCCGGGACCGGGAAGGACGGGAGCTCGTAGGGCAGGTCCTTCGTGAGGTTGAAGGCGCGGCATCGCTCGGCGATACGGCGCGTGTTGGCCACCGCCTCCGGCGTACTGTTGAACCGCCGGGCCATCGTTGCCGGCGCCTTGAGAAAGAACTCGCTGTTGGCTCGCCTGACCTCATGGGAGGAGTCGAGCGTGCGGCGGTTGCGAATCGCGACCAGTACATCCTGGAGCCGGTGGCGTTCGCGCACGTGGTAGTGGACGTTGTTGGCGGCCACCAGAGGGATACCCGTTCGCTCTGCGAGTCGGCGCAGGGCAGCGATCCGCTGCTTATCCCCGAAAACGCCATGGTGCTGGATCTCGAGAAAGAAGTTCTCTGCGCCGAGACGGTCGTGGTAGTCGCCGGCGATGGCTTCGGCTGCGCGCGCAGCCCCGCCGTCGAGCAGGCGGGCGATCTCACCCTCCCGGCAGCCCGACAGGACGATGAGTCCCTGGCTGTGACCAAAGAAGGTTTCGCGGTCCGTCCTCGGGTTCTCGCGGTCGGGGCGATGCGCGAGGCTGAGCAGGCGGCAGAGGTTGCGATAGCCGGTGACGGTCTCGGCCAAAACTGTCAGGTGGCTTCCATCGGACATGGTCAACTCAGCACCGGTTATCGGCTGGATGCCGGCGATCTCAGCCGCCTGGGCAAACTCCATGCTCCCGTAGAGGCCATCGTGATCGGTCAGGGCAAGGGCGTCATAGCCGAGTTCGCCCGCCCGTGCCAGCAGCTCTACCGGCTTGCTGGCCCCTTCGCGCAGCGACCAGCAGGAGTGGGTGTGTAGCTCGACGTAGGGTGGAAGCGTCACGACGCTACCCCGCCTGCATCCGCGCCGGCGGCGTGTACTGCTGTTGAAACCACGCCCCCGTCACCAAGTCGCGGAAGACTGTGAGGCCGATCCCGCCCTCCAACTCCACCGCGTAGTAGACGCGACTGATCTCCGACCGCCACCACTCATCGTCTATCCGCCAGCGGTCGCTGATGGCGACGACCGTGCGAAGCTTCCCTCGCACGCGCACGGCGACTGGCTGCTCCGCTGCGTCGGCGTCGACCGCGATGGGCTGGGGCAGGTTCAGGGGTAGTAGGCCGCCAGCGCGCGCTGCCTCTCCGGGATGCGGGACCACGGCTCCACCTCCACGACGCGATAGACTTGCGGACTGCCTTCGCGCACGGTCAGCTGCTCGATGGCCTCGCCGAGGGCAGCAGCGCCCCGAGGGCCGGTCTCCCAGAGCCGCTCCTGCCGGACGTACTCGCTGCAGATGCCGGACAGCGTCAGCCCGACAGCCGTTGCCGGAGCAGCCAGGTCGAGCCGTTCGATGCCGTTGCGGGCGATGAAGAGCATCCGGGACTGGTCAGCGGTGGGCTCGCGGAACACGAAGCGAAGCTGCTGGCGCTCGCCATTCTCCAGCTCGACCGCCCAATCAGCCCGCCGCACAGAGCGGCCATCGATCTCCCGTCGTCGCATCGACCGCTGAAGCAGGATTTCCGTCGCGAGGACGAGCGGCGTGCTTGCCACAGCCTTCGCGGGAAGTTCAATGCGTTCAACGACAAGCACCTCGTCACGGGCCGGCACTATCCGCCCGCGCTCCTCGCCGTGGATCAGCCGCCAGGCGAGCAGGCCCGACGGGCCGAACTGCGCCTGTAACGCGGCCGGGGGCAGCCGGCCGACCTGCTCCAACCGCTCCAGCCCGAACAGCCGCATGCGTCGCACCATGGTCTCGGGCGCTGGCAGCGCCTCCACCGGGAGTCCACCGAGGATGGCTGCCACGTCGGATGTCCTGAGGAGGCGCACGGGGTCCGCGAGGTAGGCAGCCGCCGCGTGCGCCGCAAAGACAGCCGTCGCGCCACCGAGGTGCACCGGCAGCATGGTCCGTGCCGCGAGCGACTCCTGGAGGTCGGCGAGGTAGGCGGCAGGAGCGAGTCCGTTCATCCGGGCCAGCCCACGGACATCCGCGTGTACGTGGCCCGGCTCGATCCCCTCCACCGCCGGGCAGCGGTCGGCGAGCAGCGCAAGAAACGCTCGCTCGGCCGCGGTTGCTTCCTCCTGGCACAGCGCGACCATAGCGGCCGAAGGACAGAGGACGAGCGCGCGACTCAGGGGCATGCCAGCGACGATCCCGGCCTGAGCCGCCTCGTCCGAGCAGGCGAGTACGGTCCCCCGCGTTTCGCTGGACCGGCCAATGATGACCGGACGACGGCGGATGGCCGGGTCATCCCTCCGTGCCAGAGCGATCAGGAAGCGCGGGACCAGCGCGCAGATCGTGTCCATCGGATCACCGAGAATAGAACAGACGTTCTAAACTGCCTAGGGGTTGCTGCCGCGGGGTTGTGAAGATCTAGTAGAGGCCCGCACGGTCGTCGAGGTGCGTGAGAATCACGGCGTCGCTGCGCACCAAGCGGTCGTATTGATGGTGACATCGAACCCCGGCATTGAGCTACCTTGCTCCGCAAGGTACCATGTGGGACATGGACGACCTCCGAAGCTTCTCCCAGTTACGACGCGGGGTCGCCGAGTTCTGCTTGCTCGCGCTGCTCACAAAAGAGGAACGCTATGGGTTCGACCTGGTAAGGACGCTGGGCGAGGCAGGACTCGTATCGGGCGAAGGCACCGTCTATCCGCTGTTGGGCAGACTCGCCCGTGAAGGCTACGTCTCGACGAGCTGGCGGGAGTCGCCTTCCGGACCACCTCGGAAGTACTACGCGATAAGCCAGTCTGGACGGGCTGCGCTCGATCTGTTTGTCAGCCAATGGGGACAGTTCCGGGCGGCAGTCGACGACCTGCTCGACGCCAAGGAGTGACACGATGACCGAACAAGCCACAACCCATCCACTCGTCGAGGACTACATGCGTTCCCTTGGCCAGGAGGCCGCGACGCTTCCACGGTCCATACGCCAGGAACTCCTTCGCGAGATCCGTGCCCATATCGGTGAAGCCCTCGCGTCGGGCGAACGGACGGACGCGGAGGTTCGCAATGTCCTCGGCGGGTTGGGAGACCCGCATGACATCGCTGCTGCCGCCCGGCCGGAGGGGAGCCCGATAGGCTCGCACCAGCCCGGCCTGCGGGAAGCGGCTGCTCTACTCCTCCTGCTCCTGGGCGGCATCGTACCGCCGGTCCTCGGCTGGTTCATTGGCGTTGCCCTGCTGTGGTCATCTTCAGCGTGGACGTCAGGCCAGAAGCTCCTGGGGACGTTGGTCGTCCCGGGAGGCCTGCTCGTGCCGTTCCTCCTACTGTCGATGGCAAGCCCGGTCGGTTCGGTCGAGCTGCTGGTTGGCGTTCCGCTCCTCGGCGCGCTCGTGCTCGCGCCGATTGCCGTGGTCGTCTACCTCTGGAGGGTCGCATTCCGCACGGGCTGATACGTCGCACTGCCCCAGCACGCCGCCCCGATGACGCCCAACAATGCGCCGGGCAGGAGCAGCATCCCGATCGAGAACCCGGAGATGACCGCCAGGACCAACAGTATCGCAGCGGCGACAAGCGCAACCGGCCGTGCGGGGCGGTAGCGTCCGCGAAGGCCAGCCACCGCCGCACCGCCGAGCACCGTCGCAACTGCCGCAACGAGCCCGATGAAGGCCCAGGTAACCGGCTCGATGCCATCGTCAAACAGCGACTTCGTGGATTCCTCCGAACGGGACTCACCACTGGAGGTGGCCGTCCCTGTGCTGGTCCTGACCGTCGGCCCGAAGACGGCGAACAGCAGCCCTGCAATGATCGCGGCTGCTGCGAGACAACAGATCCAGGGCTCGCGACCTTTCACATCAGTGATCGTGCGTTGATTCCCATGTCGGGTCAGTCTGCAGGCTGACAGCCATCAATGGGCCACAGTCTCACTGGAGCAGCCCTGCGACCGGCAGCATGTGCTTCGAGAACGGCGGGCATAGGACCAGCACGGCTGCGCGTCACGGTCGCAGTGGAGGTGACAGCGGAGGAAGAGTCTCAGCAGCCGATCGTGGGCAGCGACGAGAATCGCGAAGGACACCGCGATGGACAGTAGGGGCAGCCCAAGACCTCCGAGACAAATAAGAGATAGGTAGTGGCGGTCCAAATCGGTCCATGATCGGTCCAGCGCATGCCCCTTCCCTCGCCACTTACCAGTACATGGCGAGCATTCGCCGATCGAGCGACGACCAACGAGCATTCCCTGACTGGACCGTGGATGGATTCTGGACGAGAAGGAATGGCCCCGAACGATGCACGGCGCTGGGATCGGGCAACTGGCGATGGCGCCTACCATTCATACCGACCGAGCGCTGCGCAGTGCAACGACTGCCGCGCTCGCGTCGAAGGCGACCGAGCATGGCGCCGGTGAGCGGGCGCCCGTCAACGTCGGTCTAGCTGCCATCACGTCTCGGTGGCCCCTTGGATCGGCCCACGTGCCCGCGCTTGGATGGATCTTGGATGAAAACGGGGTCGTTTGGACCGGTTGGATCGCTTTCATGGACCGTTCATGGATAGGGGCCCTGTAGGCTGGCCCTCAGAAATCGCGACTTGCCGGTGTTGCCAGACCAAATGACCGGTACGGAAAGCCCATCCGGAACTTCAGTGAGGATCAGCCCACCAGGGAAACGAGCTCGCTCTCCAGGCTGATGTCGAACAGGGCAGACGATGAAGCATTCTCAATCGGAAGGAGAACCTCACAGCCACTACTGACTCACAAATAACCGCATCCCAACCCAAGAGAAGGAGAACTCCGCGAACATCACGCCACAACACCCCTGAACCCATCCACTCCCCACTCAAGGCCAGTGCCATCGCTCTAGCGACAGGTACGCCCTCGCAGTGCACTGCCCGGTCATCGATCGCGCTGAGGTCCTGCTCCAACGAGAGCCTCTCACAATGCTGCCTTCCATCCGGAAGGGAAGCGTTCGTGCGGGGCTTTCTCTGCGTCCACCCAGATCTCGAAAGGAGAACCAGATGTCGTCACGACCCTACAAGGCGCGAGAGGAGGGATGGCTCATGCGCCACGTCCGCCTCGTCGCCATCGTCCTTGCGGTCTGCTCGACGGTGCTCGTCGCCGTCAAGAGCTGGCCGTTCTAGTCGGCCAAGAAGGAGGAATACCAAATGGCCACCACACGACGCCGGACCAGGAAGCGGAGCTGCCTGCTCTGCTGCTGGACCACCGCCTGCCGGGAGACCGCCGGGCGCATCCTCGTCGCCATCGGCCGGAAGGTGGGTACCACCTACCGGCACATCCGCAGCCGCTGGCCAAAGGTCATCGTCGACGCCCCGCGGCGCGAAGCCTGGCAGCTCCGACGGCTCGTCCGGAAGACCGCGCGCGGCTACGCGAACGCCCTTGGGGTCGGCCTGCCAGCCAACCTCGCCATCATCGTCCAACGGCTCGTCTTCGACGGCCACCAAGTGAACGGCCTCCTCACCGCCTTCGAGTCGGACGGCGAGCGGCGCTACGTCATCCAGCTCGCGCTCTCCGTCGGTGGTCGCGAGGTCAACGATGGAGAGCTGCTCGCGGCGCTCCGTCATGAGCTTTCGTCGGTCTTCGCCGATGCCATCGGCAAGCCCGTCCTCAGCATGTCGCTCGATCTGGAGAGCGGAACGCCGGCCCGGGTTGGCGGCTCGATCGTCGACCTGCGGCCCCAACCCGTACCGGCCGGCAACGGCCACGACCCTGACGCCGCGAGCCTTTCGCGGCTCACCGATTTCATCGGAGGTGATGCAGCGTGAGCGACCCAATCGTCCTCCGGGGCTTCGCCGAGCTCGCCCAGTACCGGGCGGAGTTCGCCGCCGAACCGGAGCAATCCCCACCGATCGAGGTGGCACCGCCACCGCCAGTCGTCGACGACCAGCCCGACCAGCTCGTGCAGGCTATCCTGCGGTCCGCGCGCGAGCTGCAACGGCTCAGCGAGGCGGACGCCGCCGCCCGGAGTGAGGCGGAGACCGTCCTCGAGAAGTACCGCCGGCTCGAACAGGAAGCAGGCCGCTACCGGCAGATCGAACGCGATGCGCGAGAGGTCGTCGATGGCGCCCTGAAGGTCGTTGCGACCGCCTTTCTCCCGGCGAGCCAGGCAGAAGCCGACCAGCACGTGACCACCGCCTCGGCGGTCGCGACCGTCGCCGCGAACCGGCTCAAGGCCGTGCAAGCGGAGATGGCGGAGCTGGGGGAACGGGACGACCTTGCGCGGCTGCTCGCCACCGAGCGGGCGGAACAGGAGGCGCGTCAGCAGGAGGAGCGAGCCCTTGCCGCTATCGAGCGCGCGAAGGAGCTTGCTTCCGAGCACAAAGAAAACGAGGCCCTCAGGCTGCTGGGTTCAGAGTTGAAGCAGAATCCCAACATGCCCGGTCTGGCCTCGTGTCATGACACGATCCGCCGTCAGGCGCACGCTGTCAAGACCCTCGATGTCGAACACGCGCTTGCAGAAGCAAGGCGGCTTCACCGTCGCGAACCGAACCGCGCTACCGAGATCCTCGGTGCGCTCAACCTTACCGGAATGCCCTTCGCGCTCGTTCGTGAGGTCTACGGCTGTTGGCTCGACTCCTGCCGGCGACTGCGGCTTGAAGGTGCTGTGCACTACAGCCCTGGTACCGGGAAAGGCGCTGTCCTCGTTCCCGCCGGCGAGAGCGAAGCGCGCTTGAAGGTCGTCGCAGCGATCGGACTGTCCGGCTGGAGCCCAGGACGTTGCTTCGCTGCAAAGGCGCTGCGTGGCGCCAGGCGGCTCGCGGCCTGAATCCCTTCGTCGTGGGTCTCTTTGGGGCCGCCCGTCAAGGCGGCCCCTTCCCCGCGGCGGAGCGTGCTCAACGATGCACAACACTGATGCGATCCGGCGCAGCCACCCCATCGTCGATGTGGCCGCTGCCTCTGGACTCCGTATGCGCCAGACAAGGGGCAGGCTCGTCGCAGCCTGTCCCTTCCACGGCGATTCAAAACCAAGTCTCGTCATCTACCCGAGCACGCAGAGCTACTACTGCTTCGGCTGTGGCGCTGGCGGCGATGTGCTGGACTTCGTGAGCCGTCTCCACAGGGTGGACTTCAAGGGGGCGGCGGAGCTTCTCGAAGGTTCGGGGTTCCCAACACCGGTCAGTCCGGGACTTCGTCACGCTCCAGCACCAACGCCAGCGATCGACCCGGCGAGCGCGGTCGCGGTCGTCGAGACGGCACTTGCCTTCTACGAGGCGGCGATCTGGTCGCAGCCGAAGGTGCTCGCCTACCTCGCATCCCGCGGCGTCGCGTCCGCAACGATTCGGCACCACCGGCTCGGCTTCGGTGTCCGGGGCCTCGTCGATGAGCTTCGCCGCCAAAGTCTGGATTTGGACGTCGCCGAGCAACTCGGGCTGCTGAACGAAGGTCGCGAGAGCTTCGTTGGGCGTGTCGTTATCCCGGACCTCGTCGGTGGTCGCCCAACCTGGTTCACCGGCAGGCGGCTCGACGAGCGCGAGCCGCGCTATTTCAATCTCCGCCTGCCGAAGCCGGTCCTTGGCCTCGCGAGCGCGCGGGGTGAGGCCATCATCCTGACCGAAGGTCCTTTCGACTGGCTCACCGCCGTCGGCTGGGGCTTCACGAGCGTCGGCCTGCTCGGCACGCGAGGAGCTTCCACATCGACGGAGCTCCTCGGTCGGTTCGAGGAGGTGTACCTCGTCTTCGACAACGACGAAGCGGGCATGCAGGCAACGGACGAGTGGTGTGAACGTCTCGGCGACCGCGCCATTCCGGTCACGCTGCCACCATGCGTGGTCGACCTTAACGGCCTCGGCTCCCAGGCGAACGGACGCCAGGTCTTCACGCGTTGTGTCCTGGACGCGGCCAGAGCCGCCCGGGCAAAACGGCGGCAGGCCGCGTGACAACGTCGGCGAACGGTGGGCTCCCGCAGGAAGTCGTCGACCTCCTCGGAGAGTCAATTGACAGCGCACTCGTCCGCGAACGCGCGCGCGAGGACGGGAACGTCTTCGCCTACCTCGAAGGCTCGGTGGTCATCGACCAGGCGAACCGCATCTTTGGGTTTGGCGGCTGGGGAGCTGAGGTGGCGAGTGAGCCCCGCTATCAGGCGCTGGAAGTGGTCGAACCAAGCACCGGTGAAGTGCTGGCGCTTGGCATGTATACCGTGGCCGTTCGCGTGATGGTCGCGGGTTGTCCGCCAAAGGGAGACATCGGTAGCGGCTTCGTTACCGAGCGAACGCTGGAGGGGCATTCCAACGCTGCCAAGGCAGCCGTTACGGACGGCATCAAGCGAGCCTTCCGGCAGTTCGGGCAGCAGTTCGGGAGCAACCTGAACGAGCGCCAGCCACGCACACTCGCCAGTCCGGCGAAGTTGGACGAGCTTCGGCAGCGGGTCCTCCTGCTGTCGAGCCGGCTTGGTGTCGATGAGTCCCGCACGCGGGAATGGTTCGCGAAGCGGTGCGGCGCCGACCTCGACGATGCGGGAGAACGCGATCTGACCACCACGATCAAAGCGCTTGCTACTGAGCTCAACGACCGCGAAGCCCAGCGGCGAAAGGCTGCCTGAGATGCATCGCAACAGGCAGCCTGAACGGCTCGTCGAAACGCGCTCTGGCCTGCGGCACATCCGCCAGACGCGCCAGGCGATCCTTGTCCCACCCGGTTGGCGAGCCTACGCGGTGACCGCGCTCGGGCCTGGCCCGAGTGACGGTCCGCTCTACCTCACCGTCTATGCCCGCATCGAGCACCTCCCCGATGGCCCGCTCGCTGCCTGAACCCCGCGCGGACCTGATGGAGAGAGACGACCTCGTCCTTTTCCAGATGGTTCAGGAGAACCTCCGCTGCCTCGCGGAGTTGCGCACCAGGACTCGCGCCGCCGAGCGCGGCGGTCCCCTGGGACGCCAGGTTTCGTGCCCGGCGGATATCTATGAGCTGGTCCGGTACGAGATGGAGGATCTCGTCCAGGAGCAGGCGCGGGTGATCCTGCTGGATACCCGCTGCCATGTGCTCGACGTCGTCCTGGTCTACCAGGGCAACGTCAATTCGACGAGCTTCCGTGCGGCGGAGCTGCTCCGTGACGCGGTCATCCGTAATGCACCATCGCTGGTGCTGGTCCACAACCATCCCTCGGGCGATCCGGAACCGAGCCCGCCCGACATCGCTCTGACGAGGGAGCTGGTGAAGGTCGGCGACATCCTCGGCATTGAAGTGTCCGACCACGTCATTGTCGGACACGATGCGTTCGTCAGCCTCAAGCAGCGCGGGCTCTTGGGATGAGGAGGACGGACGTTGCCCCCAGCTCCCATCACAGGAGCAGGACCGAGACCGCGCATCTCCTGACCGTCGTTGGTTACACACCGAGCGACATCGCTGTCGCCTCGCGAGCGCTGGTCTTCGAGCATCTGCTCCGGCTCAGCTCTGGGGACGTCCGCCGCTACCGGTCGGATTACTTCCACGATGCCCGCTGGCTGGCCGAGCATCTCAACACCGTCCCGTTCTCCTTCGTCTACAAGTGGAGTGAGAGCGGGACGTGGATCGCAGCCGACACCGCATCCAGCCTTCTCCGGCGGGAGCCAGGCTACCGGGTCGCGTTGGTCACTCTTCGCGTCGCCGACAACCGCGTGCTCCTAGATATCGGCTGTCTCGATGAGGCGCGGGTTCAGCCCAGCGCGGGCTTCGGGTCACGGACGTGACGGCTCGCTACTACCTCTCCATCCCCTACGGCTGGGTCGAGGCTGTAAGCCCAAGCGCCGCCGTCGAGCAGGTCGTGGCTGACGACCCGGCGACACACCACGAGGGCGTCACCTTCCTCGTCCGCGAGGAACGCACCGGTCACCTCGTCGTCATCGTCGTCGGCGACGACGGCGAACCCACACCCGTGACGCAGGACGTCATGGACGGCTGGGACTACCAGTTCGAGTAGCTCCCAGATTTCGCAGCCAGACCGCGTCCGCGCGGAATCCCCGACCACGACCACTGAAGCCCGGCACTGCTGCCGGGCTTCTCCATCTCTATTGGAGGAAATCCATGGCACACAACCTCGAGATCATCAACGGAAGGGCCTCGTTCGCCTACGCCAACGGCCGGCCTGGCTGGCATGGCCTCGGACAGGCGATCCCGCCCGGGATGGAGCACTCCGACACGGTCGCCGAGCTCGCCGGCCTCAACCGGCGGGTCGTGCTCACACCGCTCTACACCATGGTCGACGGCGAACCCGTCGCCGTCCCGGAGAAGTACGCAACGGCGTACGAGGACAACGGCTTCGTTCTTGGCGTGGTCGGCTCGCGCTACACCGTTGTGCAGAACGTCACCGCCTTCAACGCCATCGACCGCTGGCTTAGCGATGGGCGCGTCCGCTATGAGACGGCCGGTGCCCTCGACGAGGGCCGCAAGGTCTTCATCCTCGTCCGCATCGATGAGGACTTCACGATCGCCGGGACCGACCCGGTGACGCCGTATGCGCTTGTGACTAACAGCCACGACGGGTCGAGCGGCCTCGGCGTGAAGCTGGTGAGCACGCGCGTCGTCTGCGCCAACACCCTGAACGTTGCCCTTCGTGAGAAGGGCGAGCGGATCGGGATCCGCCACACCGCTTCGGCCGAAGCGAACATCGAGTCGGCCGCGAAGGCACTTGGGCTCGTCGCCCGACAGCAGGCGGAGACGATGGAGCGATTCGAACAGCTCGCGCAGATGAACGCGGGGCAGGGCCTCGTCGAGCAGGTTGTCGAGCTGGTCGCCCCCAACCCGGCGACGATCACGGTCGATCTGACCGATCGCCAGCGCAACCGCGCATCCCGGCGGCACGAGAGCTTCATGACGATGCTCCAGCACGCGAAGGAGCTGCCGACGATCGTGAGCGCCGGTGGTCTCGACAACCGCTGGGGGCTCTACAACGCAGCCAGTGAGTGGACGGAGTGGGTGGACCCCACCAAGAGCACGCAGATCCTGGAGCGTCGTATGGTCGGCTCGCTCGAAGGTGCTGTCTCCGAAACCCGCCAGCGCGTTTACGACCTCATTGCGGGCGCGTGAGCGGCGGTCACCCGACTCGCATGATCGCGACCCCATACCCGGTCGGCCAGGGGCCGATCTTCCACTGCACACGTCCCGGTTCAGCCGGGACGCGGTGCACCTGGAGGGGCTTCCCGGTTGAAGCAGACTGCTGCCCGTTCCATCCGACCGCTGGTCAGCACCGGTACGAGCCGACGAACTTCGACCCGCTGAGCTTCCAGCCGCTCTGGAACTACGCCAGCCGCTGCGGGCTTTGGCTCTATCCCGCCGACTTCATGGCGATGGGCTGCCGGGCTCGGTTCGTGGACGGTGCGCCCACCGTGCTGTTCGCGTACAAGCACTGCGCTTCCCGGAACTACCTCCACATCGACGCGCTCGGACTGTCAGCGTGGACAACGGGCCGCCACCCCGAACCCGTCCCGGCGTATCGTGCTGTCGCCCATGCGACCGGAGTGGATCACCGTCACGGCGATGGCTGCCTTGAGGGCTCCCGCGTCGTGACGATTAAGCGTCGTCGGAAGGCGGGATAGCGATGCCTTCGCCCACTCCGGACCGACGGCACATCGCGGCGGCTCGCGAAGTCGCTTTGCGCTTCCGGGAACTGACGGGCATCGGGGACGACCCGAACCCGGTCGCAGCGTGGACGGACACGCTCGCCGACCTGATCGCCTCGCTCCATCACCTCGCCGATGTCGAGATTGGTAGTGATGGCTTCGAGACGGTCCTGGAACGCGCTGCCTTCAATTACCTGTACGCGCTCCGGCCGGCGGACGAGGAAGGCGACCGGTGACCGAACCGATCGTCCGCCTCGTTCCGCACGGCGGTGAGGGCCATTTCGAGACCCGCCTCTGCCCGGAGTGCGGCGCGTTTCTCGACGAGCTGGAACACCTGGATCGCCAGATGCTCCAGCTCTGTGACCTCGGCTATGCCGAAATCGTGAGCACCGACCACTGCGGTGAACGGAGCTACAAGCTCACACCCGAGGGCGTTCGCTGGCTCGAGCGCGAGAAGGCGCGCCAGGGCGGCGGCTGGTAGCCAAGACGCGGACTGAGATTCAACTCGGTCCGCGTTTCTCACCGTATGAACGAACAATCACCACTCGCCGGTCGGGACGCGCAGCTCTCGCTCTTCCAAGAGGAAGGCACACTGCCTGTCCCGGACTGGCGCGGACGAACACCGCCGGAGATGCGGGCTGACGCCCCGGAGGGCTACCGGCTCGACCTCTCTGGCGAGGAACCAACCTACGTTATTGAGGACGAGGCGACCCTCACCGCTAAAGTCGATGAGGAACTCGACGACGACATTGCGGAGCTGCTGGACGAGGACGCGGATGTCCTCGATGACGACGACTCCGCCGGGTGGTCAGCACCGCGCGAGTGGGCGCCCTATTGCGCCGACACGATCGGCATGACCGGCAAGATCCGCAAGCCCGTTCATCGGCTTGGCGCCCTTTGGATCTCTACTGGCGGCTGGGTAGGACGTGGAGAGTCGCGCGGCATGAGCGTCTACCGAGTCGTACCTGCCGCGGAGTATCGGAGCCCACACCCGGACCTGCCGCTCTCGTACCGGGAGCACACCGCGCTGCCTGATGATCATCCGTTCCGCTACGGGTACGAGGGCATGCTCGTGACCTGGCAGAAGAAATCGCAGGTGCTCACCGATGAGCACCTGGTCTTCGGTCATCCCTACGTGCCGCACCCGCAGGGACACGGCTACATGCCGGACCCGGAGTGGTATCCGCACGACGACGACGCGGTCCGCAGCGACCGCAACCCGTGGCGGGACGATCCCGTCGCATGGCAACCCCAAAGGAGGTTGATATGAAAGAGCACGATGTCCTGCGCCGCGCCGCCCTGGCAGTTGTGCGCAGCACGGACTACGAAGCCACCTTCCACGAGGCTCAATCCCCCGTGGACGACTGGGCGCTCGCCGCACTCCACGCGGCAGTCACCGGCAACCTCAGGGAAGCCGAGATCCTCCTCGATCGATACGAACGTGCCGATTGGGAGGTGCGCCGCGCTTACGCGATCACGGACTGGAGCGATGAGTGTCCGCCTGCTGCCCGCGCTGCAACCGCCTCCTGACGGAGGACCGGCACTTGCGGTACTGCGACCGCTGCGGATACGAACCGCCCGAGAGCGCGGTGCTCCCCGTGATACCGCCCGGCGACGAAGCGCCGGAAGACACCGAACTTCGCGCTCCTCCGAACGGACAGGTGCAGGCGACGACAGGCAAGGAACGATGACGCTGCTCACGGTAAGCGCAGGTGGGTTCAGTGCGACTGTCGACGGCTGTGCACGCAGCGAGCAAGAACTCTGGTTCTTGTCGATGCTTGGCCACCAGCAGTCCGTACGCGCCATCTGGGCGCGGATGGTCAAAGGAGAGCGCGGCTTTCTGAGTGGAGACGGCGACGCCAAGTCGCTCCCGCTCGCGCGGGAAGCCGGGGGCACCTGGCGATTCAATGGCATGCGCCTGCCGTCGGGCGCCTCCTACCACGGCATGCTCGTCCCCGAGCTGGCCGTCTACAACAGCGACCGGTCGGAATTCGTCCTCCTCGTCCGCGAGCAGGACGATCCCGCCCGGCTGCATTTCCGGTTCCTCAACCGGCGCCGCGAGCTGCCGCTCCACGCATCCTGGGCGCCCTGGCTCTGGGACCGCGGCCTTACGGCCGGTGAAGTCGAGGAACTCGAAGCGATCGGGCTGCACGCCTACCGTTGTCGACCGAACGTCGTGGCACTCCGTGACGACATCGGGGCAGCGGTGCGGCAAGGCACACTTTGGGTCGACGCCTCTGTGAGCGAACCCTTAGATCAGGCTGCCTGAGTATGGCCGATCGGCTCAGCCTCGGGACCTACGCGGAAGTGCTGGCAAACCTCATCGCGAGGGCCGCCAGCGCCGGCTTCCGCGTTACGTCGGTTACCGGGATCAGTCTTGGGGGGTGTGTCGAGGCGATCGACACGCCTCGCCGAGGCGCGTTCCGCCGCCGAGCCCATGCCCACAACGATCGACGTGATCCGCACTTCGGATGGCTTTGCTTCCTGAGCACCGAGCTCGGGAGGCTGATCACGCTGGCGGGACGGACCGCGCTGTTCGCGCACGAGTTCGCGCATCTGTTGGCGCCCGGAAGCGGGCACGGCGAGCGGTGGCGGCGAGCTGTCACCGCGCTCGGGTATCCGGCGCAAGCACGCAGGCCATGAACGATTTCCAGTTCGGCCTCTTCGGAGACCATCCGGTCGTCCACCCCGGATCCGAGCGGAGGTCGGTTCACGAGGATTCAGTGGACACACCACCGGCCATCGAACGGAAGGTCACTGAGCCACCACCCGACGGGCAAACGAGTGAGCCTTACGCCTTCACCATCGCTGACCAGCGGGGTCGTTGGACCATCTCTGCGGGGCATGAGGACGAGGTAAAGCGTGGGAAGCACACGCGGAGGATGGTCGGGCGGTGCTCCTGTGGATGGGTATCGGACTTCCACCTCCATCCGTACGGGCGCACCGGTCCTGACCTCCTTGTGGCGCATCTCCGGTCACACCAATTGGAGAGCCAACCACCACAGTGGGTGGTTGAGCAGGAGCGAGGAAGCTGGAGCAGTGTCCGCTTGCTCGCCGGGCGTGTCCACTGCTCCTCGGCCGAGTGCCATCGCCTCGGAACGTTGCCCGGTCAGCGTCGCCCGCCAACCGACCAGGCGCACCGCCTCTCACTGGGCTTCGGCGAACCATGCCAGGGCCACGGTGGCGTCGCGTACGACCGGCCGTACCACTGGGAAGAGCACGACCCGCAGGACCACTCGGGTGAGCCGAGGCGGTCGTATGCGGTCGGGCTCCTCGATCCGGAAGGTGTCTTCTGGCACTTCTGGTGCGCGCCGGTCGAAGGGCGCCGACTGTTCGGGTTCCTCCACCAGCGCGAGATGCCCGGCGCATCCGGAAGGTGACAACGCGACTCTGCCATTGATTCCCAAGATCGAGAACTGAGTCAGCCCACGAACATGAGCCGCTCCATTCGGGGCGGCTCTTCCCGTTTGAACTCGAGGTGACTGAATGGACATCTACTGCCCCGTCTGCGGCGAACCCTGGGAAATGGACTCGCTGCACGACGTTCCCGGAACGAATTACGCCACGGCACGGAAGCGCTTCGCGCGCGAAGGCTGTGCGCTCTTCGAAACGTCGCACAACGACCCGCCGGACTCCGAAACCGCGGTCCGCTCGGGAGTGTGCTTCGAACTGCTGGGCGATGACATCGACGGCATCGCCAGCCTCATGGAGGAGTGAGAGATGGCACGCCTCGAAGGAGTTGCCAAAGCCCAGTACTACCCAACACCGGCATCGGTGATGGAACGTGTGGCGGGTCTGGTTCGCCCCCGCCAGCCCTCGCATCGTCGCGCAGTCCGGTTGCTCGATCCCTGTTGCGGTACCGGAAGCGCCCTGCGTCAGCTCGCCGACGCCTTGGGCGGGGAGACCTACGGGATCGAGCTAGAAGCAGGTCGTGCCGAAGAGTCACGGCGGACCGTCGATCACGTGATCGGCGGGAGCGCATTCGCTGTCCGCATCGCGAACGAGGCGTTCTCCTGCCTCTTCCTCAACCCGCCTTACGACGAAGGCGTCAGCGGGAAGCGACTGGAGCACAGCTTCCTGACGACTTTCACGCGCGCGCTTGCTCCGGCAGGGCTGCTCGTCTACATCGTCCAGCAGACGCGGCTGGCGCAGTCGGCCCGCTTCCTGTCAGCGCACTACGAGAACCTGCACTGCTACCGGTTTCCCGACCCGGAATACGCGGCCTTTCGACAGGTGGTTCTCCTGGGACGGAAGCGGAAGGTGCAGGCTGTCGCGCCCGAGCAGAGGTCTGCGATCGAACGCTGGTCGATGGTGGAACTGCCGGTCCTCCCGGAGGTCGGCACGATCTCACTCTCGCTCGACCTGCCGTCGCTCCTCGCCAGACCTGTCGTTTTCGCCTCGCAGTTCACCTCCCCGGAAGAAGCGGCGTCCGAGGCGAGGTACCAAGGTCTGTGGACGAACGCTGCCCTGGTCGAACGGCTGTGGCCCTCAGACGAGCGGAGCGTTCGGCCGCTAATGCCGCTGCGCCGTGGCCACCTCGCCCTCATGCTGGCCGCCGGGTTCCTCAACAACCTCGTCCTCGAGGACGGGGATCGCCGGGTTCTCGTACGCGGCCGTATCACCAAGGTGCGTCGGCCCGTCGAGTCGGCGGATCCCGGCGTGGAAGTCGAGCGGGAGTACCTCTGCACCTCGGTCGTGATGCTCGACCTCGTAACGGGCGACTTTGAGGACATCGACCAGGGCGGCGACCTCGCGGAGGCGGCATCCTGAACCTCCTCGAGTTCATCGAGACCTTCCAGGGCGCGGTCACCAACGCCGTCCTGGAGGCGTATCCACCGCTCTACTCTGCCCGCAGCAGGGAGGAGCTGGGCCTCGACCTCGGTCGGCTCGGACGCCGCCCCATGGGAGCGCAGGCCGACGCCATCCGTGCTTGCGCGCTTTCGCTACGTACCCACCGCGCGACGAACGTCGTCGGTGAGATGGGGACCGGAAAGACGACGATCGGCGCCGCTGCGGCGTCGCTTGCGGGCTTCCGCCGGATTCTGGTCTTGTGTCCGCCCCATCTGACCCGGAAGTGGCAGCGTGAGGTGAAGGCGACGGTGCCGAGCGCTAACGCCGTCATCGTCCGCACGATCACCGACCTCCGCCGGCTCCAAAGCGTCGGTGGGTGGCCGCTCTTCGTCGTCCTGTCCCGAGAGCGGGCGAAGCTCTCCTACCACTGGAAGCCGGCAACTCTGTCCCGGTATCTCAGCCGCGATGGAGGAGTTGTTCATGACGAAGCAGGCCGGCCATTGCGGTTGCCCTGCTGCGCTTCCTGCTTCTCGCCGGTTCTCGATGACGAGGGTCTGCCACTGGAGGAGGCCGACCTCGCCCGGAAGAAGCGTACCTGCGACCAGTGCCATGGACCACTCTGGCAGGCGGACTACCGCGGTCCTCACCGCTACCCGCTCGCGGACTACATCTCTCGCCGGATGAGTGGCTACTTCGACATGCTGCTCATCGATGAGCAGCATGAGTTCAAGGCTCGAGGCTCAGCCCAGGGTATCGCTGCAGGCACACTCGCCGAAGCCTGTGGGGCGGTCCTCACGCTCACCGGGACGTTACTCGGGGGCTATAGTTCGACCCTGTTCTGGTTGCTCTGGCGCTTCTCGCCGGCGATCAGGGAGGAGTTCTCCTACGGCGAGGAATCGAAGTGGGTCGGGCGCTACGGCGTCGTCGAACGGATCACGCGCAAGGGCGATGACGACGCCTACGAGGACGGCCGTTCGAGTCGCCGTCGCGGCTATCGCACACGGGTGGTGGAGAAGCCGGGTGTCTCGCCCGCCGTGCTCTTCCACCTCATCGCCAACTCCGTGTTCGTCCGCCTTACCGACGTCGCCGACGGACTACCGCCGTACGGTGAGGAGGTCCAGCTTGTTGCACTGGACGAGACCGAGACCGCGGACGGCGCCAGCCAGGCGTCGTCCTATCGGCAACTCGCAGGTCAACTCGAGGCTGCTGTCCGCCAAGCCCTCGCGACGGGTTCGAGGCGCCTGCTCGGCGCCTACCTCCAGGCGCTGCTGGCGTACCCGGACGCGTGCACGAAGGGCGAGGCGGTCGTCGACCCGGATGGAAGCGGAATCATCGCTTCGGCTCCGGCATTGCCGGAAGACCATCGGTACCCGAAGGAACAGGCGCTCCTTGACCTTGTAGAGTCCGAGAAAGCACAGGGCCGTCGGATCCTGGTGTACGTCACGCACACAGCCAGCCGGGACATCACGCCCCGGCTGAACTCAGTGCTCAGCGAGGCAGGCCACCGCGTTGCCTGCCTCAAGGCCGACACCGTCTCGCCGGAACGCAGGGAAGAGTGGGTCGGCAACCGGTTGAAGGAGGGACTCGATGTCCTCCTCGTCCATCCCCGATTGGTCCAAACGGGCCTCGATCTGGTCGACTTTCCGACGATCGTCTGGCAGGAGGTTGAGTACTCGACCTACACGATGCGTCAGGCGAGTCGTCGCTCATGGCGCATCGGTCAGCGTCGGCCGGTTCGCGTGATCTACCTCGCCTATCGGGGCACGCTGCAAGCGCAGGCGCTTACGCTCGTGGCCCGGAAACTCCAGGCTTCGCTGGCCATTGAAGGCGAATTGCCTGAGGACGGGCTCGCGAGCTTCGGGGACGAAGGCGAGGATATGTTGCTCGCCCTCGCACGCAGCCTCACCGCCGACGCTGACGAAAGCGAGCAGGGACTGGAGGCGCTGTTCCGCCAATCCCGTGACTCGGAGTTCGCTCTGACTAATGACCTGGTGTCGGCGGACGTCGAACCGCTCGATTCGCCCCGGCACGCATTGTCGATTGCGGGCGAGTCTCAGCCCCCATGGGTATGGGGCAGCCAGTCCGAGAGTGCGGGTGCCGAGCTCGCGGGCGGAGCCGCGCTTCACTCGGCCCAACAGCTCCGCCTCTTTTAGTAGAACAGGGAGGGGAGATCCCTCACTGCTCCTAATGCCGCGTCAAGTGACGTCTGCGGCATTCGCAGCCCTGCCTCCGACTCGGCGTCCGGGGACACTCCGGGCGCAGGGTCATGGGAGCATCAAGCTGTGGACCCAGAGGATCTCCTTCCCAGCAAGCCAGTCGCCGCCGCTGTGTACGGGCGGGTCCGGTCGTGCCTGGGCGAGCTCGGACCGTTCGAGGTGCGGACCACGAAGAGCCAGATCGCATTCCGGCGGAAACGCGGCTTCGCCTATCTGTGGCTTCCGGGCCAATACCTGAGCAACGCTGATGCTGAGGTCGTGCTTTCCATTGCCCTTGGGCGTCACGACCCTTCGGAGCGATTCAAGGAAGTCGCACACCCCCACCGCGCCATTGGATGCACCACCTCGAGGTCCATGGACCCGATGAGGTGGATGGCGATGTCGTCGAATGGCTCCGCGAAGCCTTCAAACGTGCTGGCTGACAGTCATCCGTGCGCCGATCGCGGACAGGACAACATCGCCTGACACGGCACTAGTTCCGAATCCTTGTGACGGGGAACGCTTTTTTTGTTGCCCTGCGATTCGCCTCGCGCCGGACATTCCTGCGTCGGTGGGCTACCGCCGCCCTTCTGGCCAGACTTGGTGCTGGCGTTCCTGGCGTTCCTGGCCATGTGGCCCAGCAAGCGTCTGTCGAGTCCCCGTCGGGTTGGTGGCCGACTTACCGACGGCACGCTCCGCTGTTTTGGGCCGAACTCTCCACGGGCGGTTGCACTTGCAGTACGAAGGCCACGTGACCGCGACGCCCGGTAACGCGATCGCCTCGAGTCGTGCCGCGCCCTTCGCGGCCGCACCGACGCACAACTTCCACACCGCGATGTCCACCAAGAGATAGATGAACGGAGCCGAGCCGAGTAACAAAGCCGCAAGCGCCATCATCAGCGTTTGCCGCGACCACGCGAGGGCGGTTCCCGTTACGAGCGTGACGATGGCCAAGCCGATGTATGCGACTCCGATCCCGCTCCAAAGGAACAGCCATCCGAAGAAGTTCGGCCAAATGCTGAGGGCGATGAGCAGCCGCGATGTCGCGACGCGACCACTCATCCTGGGCAGATTAGCAACGGTGAGCGGCTGACCGAATCCAGATGTCCTCCGCACGCCCCCTCCCATGGGTCAAGGATTGCGCGAGCAGACGTCGGTCCAGTGGGTGCCAGAAAGTGCCTTTGCCGCGCCTGGCTGGCCATCTGCGTCGAGTCCCTGGAAGCGCTCCGGCGCGCGTGATCAGGGCGCTTCTGTCCGCAAAGCCCACACAGAAGGTGACCTCGTGGCTGAACCGATTGCGGCGTGGGTGAGTACAACGTCGCCCTGCGGCCACGGAAAGCGCCTGATGGAGAGATGTGAGAGTTCGCATTCTCCCGTCAACAGAAAAAGCCCCAGAAACCGGGGCCTTTCTGTTGGCATGTATAGTCTCGTCAGTTCATGCACCTCAATCACGACCCGATCCGGGATAAAGGTCGTCCAAGAGCCTGGCTAACGCCCCAGTCTGGCGACGTTGGATGGATCGACGCCCCGGACAACGACGAGACTGACGTCATCGTCGCCGTCAGCCACGAAATACCAGAAGTTGTCGGTAATTTCGATCGAGTGGGAACCGACGACCACCTCAGCGACATCATCGGGTACTATCCCGAGGATGTGAATTGGACCTCCATGGTCCTGCCAGGCAACGTAGGCCAGCCCAGTCTTGATCACATCGCGATCCCCATATCCATCGATTGTTGCGCCACCCGCCAATATCGCAGAGAAGTGTACAGATCCGTCGGCGGTCCGAGGCAGAACATTGATGATCGCGTCGCCAATAGTGACTGTCGATCCACCGGATTCGCTTGCAGCAACGTTATCGGAAAAGAGCAACGGTTCTCGACCGTTAGTTACCGGCAGCAGCGGCTCACCAATGGGAAGAGCCTTCAGCTGCCCTTGGCTGTGAACAGCGTCGTCCGCATTGGCTACGGATGAGTTAGTGACGGCCGAGGCGACGATGAATCCGCCTGCTATCACGCCAACAATGGCACCCATCATCAGAACCATACGCTGGTGAGTCTTCACGATAAATCACTCTCCTACACCTTGGTTAGTTCGCACGCAGTGGTCCACAAATCAGTGCCAGTAGAGGCACTGCGCATACCAAGTCCCGCCAGTCAGACTCGCGCACTGCGACCATGAGTTATCGTGGCCATGGTCGAAGCCCATGCCTGTGCACATCGTACTCTGGAACGTGTGGAGATGATGATCTGGGATACTGATCGATATCCACTTGGTCCAGCTGCCAGTGGAACAGTTTTGGTGATTGTAGCCGTTCAGGCCATTGTCAGTCGCACTCGCGTTCGAGGATGGAGCGACCGCAATGGGCGAGACAGTCGTCTTGTATATGTGGAAGGGCGCCGCTTCAACGATCGGGCTAGACACCGTCACCGCCAAGAGGATCATCGCCGCCACAACCGCCAAAGCGAGCATCGGTTTTCTCGCGATCCCAAACTGTGCCGGTTCCATATCAACCTCCGGTCTCATGTCCCTGCCGCGTTGCGTCGTGTCCTGGGGGAATGGAAGACGAATCTAGGCGGAGGACGGCGCGAAATCACTACCCGATCGTGAAGAATCCGCGCTGATTTCGGCGACTGCCCCGTCGCCCCGAATTCACTTGGTCGCGCGATGTGTGCCGCACGCGCGCCAGTGCGACTGCATCCGATCGTGCGAAGTCACGAACAGGATGCTGGCGGTATCCGTTCCCGCTCCAGCACCTGGCTCCTCTCGAAGCGTACTCACGGGTCCACGCCTTCCTTCGGGTGGTCGCATCAGCGCCCAGCACTGTAGCGGGGTTAGCGACTATGGCCCCGCCTCACGGGTGGTCTCCGTCGGGCATAGATGCATTTGCGGATCCCGGACTTGGTCGGAGTGTGCCCCAGCTTGCATGGGGTGCTGTCTCTTTACAACGGCGCACCGCCCTGTGCGTCCTCGACCCGGCCCTCCGCCTCGAGAAAGACGCTCTGCAGGGTACGGCGGGTCCCCTCGTCCGCGGTCCAGAGGTCGCGGTCCATCGCCTCCAGCAGGCGTGAAGCGATATCGCGCAATGCCCAGGGGTTCGCCTCGCCCAGGAACTCCCGTACGGTCGGGTCGAGCGCGTAGGCTTCGGCGACCTTCTCGTACTGCCAGTCATCGAGCACGCGCGCCGTCGCGTCGTAGCCGAACAGGTAGTCGACCGTTGCGGTGAGCTCTGTGCCGCCGCGATAGCCGTGCTGCATGATCGCGTTCAGCCACTTCGGGTTCACGACGCGCGTCCGGAAGACACGGTCCACCTCCTGTTTCAGGTCGCGCACTTGCGGACGATCGGGGTCGTGGGTGTCGCCGAAGTACCGCCGGGGCGCCTGTCCCGTGATCGCGCGCACGGCCGCGATCATTCCCCCGTGGAACTGGAGGTAGTCGTCGGAGTCGAAGATGTCGTGCTCGCGGTTGTCCTGGTTCTTCACCGCGACGTTGACCGCGCCGAGCGCCGTGCGGAAGGCGTCGCGCGCGTCGGCGCCGAACTCGTTGCGCGTGTAGGCGTAGCCGCCCCAGTTGATGTAGGTCAGGGCGAGGTCCGCATCGTCGCGCCAGTTCCGCTCGTCGATGAGTTGGAGGATGCCCGCGCCATAGACGCCCGGCTGGCTGCCGAAGATGCGGTAGCCGGCGCGCCGCCAGGCCGCCTCCGCGTCGAGGCCCTCCTCCGCCGCGAGCCGGTCCGCTTCGGCCCGCCGGTGGGCGCGAACGAAGTTCTGGTCCGCTGGCTCGTCCAGGTCGGCGACGAGGTTGACTGCGTCGTCGAGCAGCGCGAGAGCGGTCGGGAACGCGTCGCGGAAGAATCCCGAGATGCGGCAGACCACGTCGACCCGCGGCCGGCCGAGCTCCGCCAGCGGGATCGCCTCGACACCTGCAACACGGCGGCTCTCGCGCTGCCACACCGGTCGCACGCCAAGCAGTGCGAACACCTGCGCCAGGTCCTCGCCCGCGGTGCGCATCGCCGCCGTCCCCCAGATCGACACACCGACCGTCTCTGGGACACGTCCTTCGTCGGCGACGTACCGTTCGACGACACCGTCCGCGAGCCCCTGCCCGACGATCCAGGCCGTGGGGCTTGGCAGCGAACGTGGGTCGATCGCGTAGAAGTTGCGGCCGGTCGGGAGCGCGTGGGCCATCCCGCGGGTGAGCGCCCCGCTCGGCCCGGGCGGAACGTACCGTCCCTCGAGTGCATCGAGGATGTGCTCGACTTCGTCCGTCGTCTGCTGCAGTGCCGGCAGCAGATGCCCGGACACGAATGCGAGCACCGCGCGCACCTGTTCGATGCCATCGTCGAAGACCGCGTTCGGCAGCACTGTGGCAACGACCTCCTCGACCGCGTTCGGCTTACCGTCGCGTTCGACGATGCCCCGCAGGAGCGCATCGGCACGAGTATCGAGCGCATCGAGCACGTCCGCGTTCGCGTGCAGCGCCGCGCCGCTATCGGTCGCGAGTCCCGCGGGTGGCGCATCGAGCCTCGTCCCGGGCGCGGCGAGTGCCACGTCGAGGTCGACGTCGTACGCGGCCGCCAGCGCTTCGCGCAGGCTCGGCACGTTCCCGTTGCGGAACCGCACCAGCGCCTGCAGCGTGTCGACCAGATCGTCGCCCACTGGCGGCTCACCGAGGCAGTGCAGCCCGAGACGGAGTGGCGCCGCGCCGAGTTCGTGCGTGTAAGCATGGATGTCCTCGACGAGGTGCGCGAAGTCCGCGCCGCTCAGGTCGGAGATGGTGTACGGCACGCCGTCCGCGTGGGTGCGCTCGTCCCACTCGTGCACATGGTCGTCATCGTCGTCGTCGTCGTCGTCGTGGCGCATCAGGTTCGCGATCTCGCCGTCGAGGTTCGCCTCCCGGAGCAGGTCCCAGACCTGCTTCTGCAGGACCGGCAGCTTGGCCGGGTCCGTGCGCTCGAGCAGGTAGTACTCGTCGACGAGCCGGTCGAGCTCGGCCAGCTCGCCATACAGCTCCGCGTTCGTGATCGGCGGCGGCAGGTGGTCGACGATCGTCGCGTGCGTGCGGCGCTTTGCAGCCGCACCCTCGCCCGGGCCGTCGATGATGAACGGGTAGACCACGGGTAGGTCGCCGAGGAAGAGGTCCGGGTAGCAGTCTGCCGAGAGCCCGACGCCCTTTCCTGGCAGCCATTCCAGCGAGCCGTGCTTGCCCATCTGGATGACCGCATCGGCCCCGAACCCACCCGTTTCGGCCGGCTCGCGTAGCCAGCGGTAGAGCGCGTGGTACGGATACGGCGGCGGGAGGTGCGGCTTGTGCATGATCGCGGTCTTGTCCATGCCGTAGCCGCGCGGCGGCTGCACGGCCACGAACACGTTCCCGAAGCGCAGCCCCGCGAGCGCGATCGCCCCGTCCTGGTCGACGTAGTGCTGACCTGGCGGTTCGCCCCACTGCTCGCGCATCTCCGCCTGCCGCCGCTCGGGCAGTTCCGCGAACCACGCGCGGTAGCGGCTCGCCGGGACATGCGCGATCGCGTCGCGAAGCTGCTCGTCCGAAAGCACGTCCGCGTCGTAGTGTCCCCGCGCGAGGATCAGGTGCATCAGCTCGTCCGCGTCCGCCGGAGGTTCGCCGACGTCGTACCCCACCTCGCGCATGCGCGAAAGGAGCGCGAGCAGCGACTCCGGGGCATCGAGCCCGACCGCGTTCGCGATGCGTGCCGCCTTCGCGTGGTGGTTCGTGAGCATCACGACGATGCGCTTCTCCGCGTTCGGCGTGCGCCGCAGCATCGCCAGCCGGAACGCCGTGCCCATCACGCGCTCGGCGCGGTCGCGAACGGCGAGCCGCCGGACGAGGCCCGGCGTCGTGCTCGCCTGGTCCACCTCCTTGAACGAGACGGGCACACTGATGATGCGCCCGTCGAGTTCCGGGATGGCGACGTTCATGGCGACGTCGAGCGGCGGGACACCATTCTCCGATTCCAGCCATCGCTCGCTCGAAATCGACGTGTTGAGCGCCTGCACCTGCGGGATGCCGAGCGTCTCCAGCGCCTCGACCACCCACTCGTTGCCGGTACGCTCCTCCGCTCGCGACGAGCCCATTGCGAACGCCATCGTGTTCACGACGACGTCGACGACGGGCCTCCCATCCTCATCCACGAAAAAGCGCATGGCGCCCGGGAGTCCGTGATCGCCCGGGTCGTCCTTGAGGGAGTAGCCGAACACCGGCAGGACGTTCGCACCGAGCGCCTCGCCGGCTTCGACCAGCGTGTCGATGAACGCGGTATCGCCGCTGAGCCAGTACGACCGGTAGAACGTGATCCCGATCGTCGGCTTCGCCGGGTCGGCGATGGCGCGCCAGTCCTCGATGCGGCCCGACGGCACGCGCGGGTGACATACACCCTCGCGCGGCTGTTCGACCGGCAGTTCGTACCCGATCCCGGTGGTCAGCAGGTGGTCACACAGGAAGTGGATGCACTGGCGGTAGTTCTCCGGGCCGCCCGCCTGCAGGTACGCGCGCGTCGCCAGCGCGACCGCGACGCCGGTGTTCGAGTGCGCCGTAAGCTCGGGGTCGAGCTCATCGATCCCCGGGAGCGCGATCAGCCAGCACCCCTCCCGTTCGATCATCGCGACGATGTCCGCGAAGCCCGGGAGGCTCTTCATCCCCCCGTGGAGGTTCACGACAACGATGCTCGCACCGGGGATCAACGCCCCGAATAGTGCGAGGGCGTCGGCTCCGTCGCGCAGGTGACCGATGTTCTGCACGTGCACGCGGGTAACCTGCGGGTCGAGCCGATCGCGGATCGCCGAGATTGCGAGCACGTCCGTGTCGGCATGCGTCAGGAACAGGATCGGGCCGGGCTCGCCGCCTCGCTGCTGCTGCTCGCCGCTTGCCGGTGCGGGCTCGGGGAGCACGTCCATCGGCCGGCCATCATTCCGCATCGCCGAAAAGGCGAAGTCCCGCAGCGCCGGTGGCGGCGGCAGGTACCGCTCCGACGCGATCATCGTCTCGATGTAGTCGTAGATCTCGACGATCCGCTGCGGCGTGTTCATCGAGTGGAAGAACGTCGTCCTCCCCTCGAACAGCAGCATGCAGACGTTCGCGAGCGGGCACGGGCCGAGGCAGCCGCCCATGTTGAGGTGGACCTTGTTGCGGATCCGGCGGCGCTCCCACTCCTCCTGGTACACGTCGAAGTGCCCCTCAGGCTTGCCCTCTTCGGTCTTGCCGCAGCAGCAGCCGTGCGCGCAGACGAAGAGCTGCCCCATCTGGCGGTTCACGTTCACGAGCTTGCCGTCGGCACGCGTGACCACGTTCCGGACCGGTCGCGTGCGCTCCGGCTGCACCTCGCCCAGGGGGATCAACTCGCTCATTCTTCGACCTCCGTGCACGTGGGCGGGCGCGTCCACGTGATGATCGGGACGGGCACGGTGTCTCCGTGGGCCGGCCGCGGTTCCTCGACGATCACCAGCTCTGCCCGGCAACCCAAGTCTCGCAGGGCGCCGAGCACGTACAGGTAGGCTGCCGTTCCCCCGCGCGCCTCCTGCGACGCATCCGCATCGGGCACGACGATGATCAGCAGCCGGCCAGCGGTTTCGACCAGCTTCCGAAGACAGGCTTCGAGGTCCAGCTGGCGATAGAGCGACCATGCCGCGAGCACGACGTCGTGCTGCGCCACGACCGCGCCCTCCCAGGTGCCGGCGACGGTTGCGATGTGTGGCAGGCCCGCATCGCGTGCCTTTCGCGCCAGGACGGCAAGCACCGCGGGCGACTGATCGAGCGCGGTGACCGCCGCGCACTTCCGCGCGAGCGGGATGGCGAACCGCCCCGTGCCGGCTCCGACCTCCAGGAGCGACTCGCCCTGGAAGACCAGGCGCTCCACGACCTTCAGCGTCCGTTCGACGGGCTGTGCCCAGGTGTCGCACTCTTCCGCGACCCGCTCCCAGTAGGCGAGGTCGGTCGCCAGGTCGAGCCGCGGATCGGCCGCATCCTCCAGCCACTCTCGCCACGCTCGGGCGAAGTCGATGGCCCCCGGAGCCCGGCTCATTTCAGCCTCAGCGGCAGGCCGCTCACCATGAATGTTGCCTCGCTGGCCGCCCGGGCGAACGCCTGGTTCACGAGGCCGAGCGCGTCGCGGTAGTACCGGCTGAGCGCGTCGACCGGGACGATGCCGAGCCCGACCTCGTTCGTGACGGCGATGAGCGGCCCGTCGCGGCCTGCCTGCGCGGTGATGAGCGTCTCCGCGTCCGCCACGCATCCATCGACGAACCGCTCCCAGCGCGCCGTGCCCCACGCCGCCGGGTCGCCGTCCGCGAAGAGCTGGTTGCTCACCCAGAGCGAGAGGCAATCGAGCAGTACCGCGGCCCCGGTCGGCGCCGCCGCTAGCGCCCACGTCAGGTCGCGTGGCGCCTCGATGGTTGCCCAATCCGCGGGCCGCCGCTCGCGGTGCCGAGCGATGCGCGCGCGCAGCTCCTCGTCGCCCGGCTCCATCGTCGCGATGTAGACGACGGGTGCGCCGGATGCGGCCGCCAGCGCCTCGGCGTGACGGCTCTTGCCGTTGCGCGCGCCTCCCGTGACCAGGTGGATGCTGCCCACGGCTACCCCCGCTGCCCTTCGATGAGCCCGAAGATGGCGGGCAGGTTCAATGAGGAACGGAGCACGTCCGCGAGCCGGTCGAAGGCCGCGTCCGCGCCGAGCTGGACCGTGGGCTCGTAGCGCTTGCCTCGCGCGGTGGCGACATGCCGTAGCACCGCCTGACGGAACGCGTCCGACGCGAACAGCCCGTGCAGGTAGCACCCGAACACCTGCCCGCTTGCGTCGACCGCACCGATCGGCGTCCCGTCATCGAGCCTCGCCGCGACCGCATCCGGCCGCATCTGCGTCTCGCCCGCGTGGATCTCGTAGCCCTCGACCTGGATCCCGCCCGCGTGCTCAAGCAGGCCACGCGCGGCGTCGACAGTCATCGCGCTCTGGCGGGTCACCTTGCCTTCGCCGAAGCGCGTGCGCAGGGGCAGCCAGCCGAGCCCTTCCGTGCCGCCGGGTTCACCTTCGAAGCCCGCCGGGTCGTCGATCCGCTCGCCGAGCACCTGGTACCCGCCGCAGACGCCAACGACGAACGCGCCACGGTTGCGGGCGGCCGCCAGCGCGGCATCCAACCCCTGCGCGCGCATCCAGGCGAGGTCGTCGCGCGTCGCCTTCGTGCCGGGGAGGATCACGAGGTCGGGTTCTCCCAGCGCGTCCGCGCGAGTGACGTATCGCACGCGCACGTCGGCCTCGGCTTCGAGTGCGTCGAAGTCGTCGAAGTTCGCGATCCGCGGGAAGCGCACGATCGCCACGTCCACGCCGGCGAACGGACCACCGCCGTCCCGCCGCCGGTCGAGCGCGACCGAGTCCTCCTCCGGCAGTTGCGGATCGTTCACCCACGGCACGACGCCGAGCACGGGCACGGTCGTCAGCCGTTCGATGTCGACGAGCCCAGGTTCGAGGAGCGACGGGTCGCCCCGGAGCTTGTTGATAATGAAGCCCTTGACCAGCGCCTGTTCGGCCGGTTCGAGCAGGTGATACGTCCCGTAGAGGTGGGCGAACACGCCGCCCCGATCGATGTCGCCGACGAGCAGCACCGGCGCTTCGGCGTGGAGCGCGACCCGCATGTTCGAGATGTCGCGCGCCTTCAGGTTGATCTCGGCAGGGCTGCCCGCGCCCTCAATGACGACCACGTCGTAGGCGGCGCGCAACCGTTCGAGGGCGGCGGTCACGTCGCCCCAGATGCGCAGTTTCGCCTCCTGGTAGGCAGCGGCGTTGAGGGTCGCGTACGGCCGCCCCATCACGATCACCTGGGAGCGGTGGTTCGCCTCCGGCTTCAACAGCACCGGGTTCATGTCGACGTGGGGAAGCACCCGCGCGGCGTGCGCCTGGACGGCCTGCGCCCGCCCGATCTCGTCCCCTTCGATGGTCACTGCCGCGTTGTTCGACATGTTCTGCGACTTGAACGGCGCGACCCGGTAGCCCTCCTGCACGAGCAGGCGGCAGAGGCCGGCCACGAGGAAGCTCTTCCCGGCCGAAGATGCGGTCCCCTGGACCATCAGGACTGCGGCGCGGGTGGGCATGGTTCCTCCTTCATCGCCGCCAGTAGCGGCTCCAGGTCACGGGCGTGGGGGATGGCGATGCGGACGTGCCCGGGCAGCCCGAACGACGTGCAATCGCGCAGGACGAAGCCGCGCGCCAGCATCCGCGCCCGCGTCGCCGCAGCGTCGCCGACGCGCACGAGCACGAAGTTCGCGAGCGACGGCGCGACCTCGAACCCGGCCTCCGTGAGGGCATCGCAGAGCTGCGCTCTTGTGTCCGCGATCGCCAGGCGGCTCTTGCGTTCGAAGTCCGGTTCCTGCAGCGCGCGCAGCACCGCGGCCGAAGCGGGCGCGCTCAGCGACCAGGGCGGCTGCTGCGCGGCCACGGCTTCGACGTCGCCGCGCTCGCCCAGCAGGAACCCGGCGCGCAAGCCGGGGATGGCGTGGAGCTTCGTCAGCGAGCGGAGCACGAGCCGCCCCGGCGCCGGGCCCACCGACTGGTCCTCGGGCCAGGCGAAATCCATGTATGCCTCGTCGACAACGAGCCACCCACTGCCGCGCCGCACAGCGGCCGTCAGGCGCTCGACGTCTGCCGCAGGGACGAGCGCGCCGGTCGGGTTGTTCGGGTTGCACAGGAACGTGAGCGCGGGTTCGAACTCCCGCACCTGCCGGTCGAGGTCTGCGATGGTGGCGCGCCGGCCTGGGTCGAACCAGCGCGCTTCCACCAGCTCCATCCCGGCCGCGGTCGCTGCTGCCGCGTACTCCCCGAACGTTGGCCCAACGACCATGCAGCGCCCACCTCCGCCAAGCGCCCGCGCGACGAGGTAGATCAGCTCGCTCGAGCCGTTTCCCGCCAGCACCTGCTCCGCGGGCAGACCGCAGCGGGCGGCGTAGGCCTCCCGGACGGTGCGGGCATCAGCTTCGGGATAGCGGGCGACGACCGCGCTCGCGGCTGCGGCGACCACCCCGGGGTGCGGGCCGTAGGGGTTCAGGCTGGCGCTCAGGTCGATGAGCTCGATCCCGCATTCGGCGGCCCGGGCCAGCTCCGCCGCGGTCACGCCGCCGTGCACCACGGCCGCGCTCATCGGAGCCACCTCGCCGTCGCGAGGGCAGCTGTGACACCGGCGCCGATCGTCAGGCTGCGCGTGAGGAGCCGGCGCGCCCGGGCGATATCGCCTGCTCCGGGGGCGCGTGCCGCACTGTTCAGGACGTGGTGGTCGAGCTTCTCCAGCCGCACACCGAGCGCGTGGGCGGCCGCGGCCATCGGCCAGCCGGCGTTCGGGCTCGGCGTCGAACGGGCGTCGCGCCGGAACGCGCCGCCTGCTGCCAGCCACCGCGGCTGCGCGGCCGCGATGAGGCCGGCGGTAACGCGCGCCGGCACGACGTTGAGCGCGTCGTCGAGCCGCGCCGAGGGCGTGCCGAAGCGTCCCCGGCTGTGGTAGCCGACCGTGGCGTCGAGCGTGTTGGCCGCGCGGTAGGCGAACGCGCCCGGCAGTCCGAGCGCCGCGTACCACAGCAGCGGCGCCACGATGCTGTCCGAGCTGTTCTCCGCCAGCGACTCGATGGCGGCCGATGCGAGCAGCTCCGGCGGGAGGTCGTCGGTCTTCCGGCTAACCATGCGCGAGGCGGCGAGCCGCGCTCCTTCGACGTCACCATCGCGGAGGGGCCGTTCCACGGTGCCGGCGTGTTCGAACAGCGCCCGTACGGCGAACGCCTGCTTCAGCAGGACGCCTTCGACAACGAGCGCCAGAGGTGCGGGCAGGTGTCCCAGGAATCGCCGCGCCGTGCAGGCGGCCAGCGCAGCCGCGCCCACGAATGCTGTTGCAAGTGCGAGGCCCGAACGCCACTTCTCCTGGTCCGTTGCCTGGGGAAGGCAGTGGTCGGCGAAGGCGATGCCCTGCCCCAGCCAGGCCACCGGGTGGTAGCGGTTCGGCAGCTCCGCGAAGGCGAGGTCGACCCCGACCGCGATCGTGGCGACGGCGAGGCGGCGGTTCACATGAACCTCCCGGCCGGGAACGCCGACGCGTGCCCGTTCGTGGCCAGGACCGAGACCGCCGCGAGTGCCACCGTCTCGACACACTCAACGACGGCGCCATAGGTGTCGCCGGTCAGGCCGCCAAACCGCGAGCTAAGCCACATCGCCACGACGCTCGCGACGCCAGCAGCGCCGATCGCGATAGCGGCCCCGGCGAGCCCAAACGTGACCCAGCCGGTGGCGAGCCCGGCCACCGCTCCCACCGCCACCGCAGCTGCGGTCGCGCCCGCGCGGCTGTCGGCGCCCAGGCCGGAGGCCCGCGCCCGCGGGAAGACCCGCATGGTGAGAGGCAGGACCGCCCGCGCCGCCACAATCGCGAGAGCCACTCCGGCCGCCGCCTGGCGACCATCGAGCGAGGCGAGCGCGCTGAACTTCAGCAGCAGGACGAGCCCGACCGCCAGCATGGCGAAGGTCCCGTGGTGGACGTCGCGCAGGATCTCCAGGCGGCGCTCGCGGCTGACCTGGGCGAAGGCCGCGTCGGCCGAGTCGGCGAGGCCGTCGAGGTGCAGCCCACCGGTCAGGGTCACCCATGCCGCGACGGTGAGCGCTGCCGCGAGGGGAGGGGTGGCGAGTTCAAACATGCCAAGCGCGATAGCTCCGGTGGCCGCTGCGAGCATGACGCCCACGAACGGGTACCACGCGACCGCGTGCGCGGGCTGCCACGCTCCGCCCGGTACGGGCAGGATCGTCAGGAACCCGAGCGCCACCCGCAGTCCGTTCATGCTTCACTCCGGCCGGCAACCTGGGCTTCCGCGAACGTCGCCATTTCGTCCCGGATGGCAACGGCGGCGTCGACGAGGTTCATGGCCAGCGCCGCGCCGGTGCCTTCGCCCAGCCGCAGGTCGAGGTCGAAGAGCGGGCGCAGGCTGAGGCGCTCCAGGATCGCGGCGTGCCCGCGTTCGACCGAGTGATGCGACGCGACCATGAAGGCGGTGATGCCCGGCGCGAGGCCTTCCGCGATGAGCGCCGCCGCCCCGGTGATGAACCCGTCGAGCACGACCGGCAGGCGGCGCTCGGCCGCACCGATGATGACGCCCGCAAGCCCGCCGATCTCGAACCCGCCAACCTTCGCCAGCACGTCGATCCCGTCGGCGGGGTCCGGCGCGTTCACGCGGAGCGCGCGCTCGACGACCTCTGTCTTGTGCGCGAGGGCGGCCTCGCTGATCCCGGTGCCTCGTCCGGTCACGGCTGCCGCCGGTCGCCCGGTGATCGCGGCCGTGATGGCGCTCGCCGCGGTCGTGTTGCCGATGCCCATCTCGCCGGTCGCGACAATCGTCGCCCCCCGCTCGATGGCCTCTGCCGCGAGTTTCTGGCCGGCGCTCACGGCCGCCAGCGCCTGCCCCCGCGTCATCGCCGGGCCAGCGGCCATGTTCGCGGTGCCGTTCCCGATGCGCCGGTCGACGAGCCCGGGCGTGCGCACTGGGTCGAACACACCGAAGTCGACCACGACCACACGCGCCCCGGCCCGCCGCGCGAGCACGTTGATCGCCGCGCCACCGTGGAGGAAGTTCGCGACCATCTGCGCTGTGACGGCCGCCGGAAACGCCGAGACCCCTTCTCGTGTCACACCGTGGTCTGCCGCGAACACGAACACCGTCTTCCGCGGGAAGGCGCAGCGCGCGTCGCCCGTGATGCCCGCCAGCCGCACCGCCAGGGCCTCGATCTGCCCGAGGCTGCCGGGCGGCTTCGTAAGCGCGTCGAGCCGCGCGCGCGCCGCTTCGCGCGCGACCTCGTCGATCGCCGGGAGCACGACGGGCGCGAACGTCATAGAACTGTCCCCGCCCGCTCACCACGCACGACGCGCGCCACCGACTCGGCAGTGATCTCGTCGAGCGCCACGTAGTCGCCGCCGAGCGCGTTGCTTAGCTCTCTCGCCAGCCCCAGCCGGATGTACCCCTGCTCGGTGTCGATCACCAGCGCACGCGCACCCGCGGCGCGAAGGGCGGTCGCCGCCGTCGTGGCCGCCATCACGGGGTCCATTCCGTCCGGGGCGACGTTGGCCCGGCCGTCGGAGACGAGCACAACGAGCGGAACCATCCCGGGGTCGCGCCGGCGGGCGCGTTCGACGAGCTCCGACGCACGTTCGAGACCCGCTCCCACCGGTGTCCGGCCGCCCGTCACGAACTGCGCCAGCGCGCGATGCGCCTGCTCGACGCTGTTCGTCGGTGGCAGCAGCACTTCCGCCCGGTCCCCGCGAAACGCGACCAGTGCGACCCGGTCCCGGTGCTGGTAGGCGTCCACAAGCAGCGAGAGCACGGCTCCCTTGGCGGCCTCCATCCGCCGCCGCGCGCCCATCGAGCCGCTCGCGTCGACGACGAACACGATCAGCGTTGCCGCCAGCGTCTCGCGCACCTTCTCGCGCAGGTCCTGGCGCGTGATCACGGGGCGGCCCTCGCAGCCTGTTGCACCACGCAGCGCCGCCGCCTGGACCGTCGCGAGGATGTCCGGGTCGTGGACCGCACCGGTCGGCCGGCGCGCCCCCATGTGCCGCCCGCGCTGCGAGTCGCTGCGCGTCTCCATCCGCCGCCCCGACGCCGCGCGTTCCCGCTGGTCCGGCCTCCGGATGTCCGGTGCCCGCACCTGCGCGGCCTCGCCGATCTCAGCCCGCCGCTCGTCCGGCGCATCGCCGTTCGAGGGTGGCGGCGGCTGGTCATCAGGCTCGTCGCCGGGGTCGTCATCGGGTGGTTCGCCCTCGCTCGGCGGCGGGTCGTCGTCGCCGGGGTCGTTGTTCTCGAATGGCCGAAGCGCGTCGTCGATCCGTTCCTGGTCGAGCTGCGGCTCCTGGAACGGCTGCCGGCGCTGACGATGGACGAGCGCCAGCTCGGCTGCTGTGCGCACGTCGTCCAGCGTCACCTCGGACCGGCCGTCCCAGGCGGCCAGTGCCTGTGACGCGCGGTAGATGACGATGTCCGCCCGTAGACCGTCGACTTCGCACGCCGCGCAGAGCGTGGTAATCGCGTCGATCATCGCGTCCGGCACCGTCACGTCGCTGACCGCCGTGCGCGCCCGTTCGAGCCGCTCCCGGAGCGCCGACTGTTCCTCCGCCCAACGCCGCCCGAATCCCGGCGGATTGGCCTCGAACGCGATCCGGCGCCGTACGACCTCCGCCCGCGCGGCGGGTTCGAACCGGTCCTCTGCCTCGACCATCAGCCCGAAGCGGTCGAGTAGCTGCGGCCGCAGCTCGCCCTCCTCCGGGTTCATCGTGCCGATCAGGATGAACCGCGACGGGTGGCTTACCGAGATCCCGTCCCGCTCGACGTAGTTGCGGCCCATCGCCGCCGCATCAAGCAGCACATCGACGAGGTGGTCGCTCAGCAGGTTCACCTCGTCGATGTAGAGGATGCCGCGGTGGGCTGCCGCGAGGATGCCCGGCTCGAACGCGCGCTGCCCCGCCTGCAGTGCCCGCTCGACGTCGAGCGACCCCACGAGCCGGTCCTCCGAGGCGCCCACCGGCAGGTCGACGATCCGCACCGGGTGCGTCGCGACGTGCGTGCTTCGGTGCTCGTCGAGCGCGGGGCAGTCGGCGTTCTCGGGCGCCGGCGGGCAGTTGAACGGACAGCCCTCGGTCGCGGCGATCGGCGGCAGCAGGGCCGCCAGCGCGCGGACCGCCGTCGACTTCGCGGTGCCCTTGTTCCCGCGGATGAGCACGCCGCCGATCGCCGGGTTGATGGCGTTCAGCAGCAGGGCCAGCTTCATCCGGTCCTGCCCGACGATCGCCGAGAAGGGGAATCGCGGCTCCTCGGGGCCGCGGCTTGCCTGGTTCATGCTCTCTCTCCTTCCGTCATGGCTTCGCCGCGCCCTTCGAGGACGCTCTCGGCGTCGAGCAGGAGCGAGCGGAGCCGCTCACGGGTCTCGGGCGAGGGGTTCTCCCAGAGGCCGCGGTCCTGCGCTTCGAGCAGCCGCTCCGTCATGTCGCGCAGCGCCCAGGGGGTGTGCTCGCGCAGGAACGCCTGCGTCGCCGCGTCGAACAGGTACCGTTCGGCGAAGCCTTCGTACATCCAGTCCTCCATCACGCCCGCCGTGGCGTCGTAGCCGAACGCGTAGTCGACGGTCTTCAGGAGTTCCAGCCCGCCCTTGTACCCGTGGCGCTTCATCCCCTCGATCCAGCGCGGATTCATCGCGCGGCGCCGGAAGGTCCGCCGGGCCTCGTCCGCGGCGTCGCGGATCCCGGGCGCCGATGGCCGCGTGCTGTCACCGATCCACGCCTTCCCCGAAGCGCCGCCGAGCTCCTGCGCGACCGCGGCCATCGCGCCGTGGTCCTGGAAGTAGTCATCGGTATCGAAGACGTCGTGTTCCTGGTTGTCGCGGTTCTTCACCACGACGTCGAGTTCGCCCGCACGGCGGACGAACTGCTCACGCGCCGCTGCGCCGTACGTCTTCCTCGTGTAGGCGTGGCTCACCCAGTTCGCGTAGACCTCGGCGATGTCGCGCCGCGTCTCCCAGTTCCGGTGGTCGATGAGCTGCGCGACGCCATCGACGTAGGCGCCCGGCTTCGGGGCGAAGACGCGGTAGAGCGCGTCGTCGCCGTCGCGGCCGGCCGCGCGGTCGGCGTCGACGTGCTTCCGCACGAAGTTCTGGTCGTGGGGCTCGTCGAGTTCCGCCACCATCCGCACCGCGTCGTCGATGAGGTGCATGATGTTCGGGAACGAATCGCGGAAGAACCCGCTGACGCGTGCCATCGCGTCGATGCGCGGCCGCCCGAGCTCCTCCAGCGAGATGACGCGCACGCCGTTTACACGCCCGGAAGCGGGGTCCCAGCACGGCTCGACGCCGAGCAGGTAGAGCACCTGCGCGATGTCCTCGCCGCGCGTCCGCATGTTGGCGGTGCCCCAGATGATGACCGCGACCGACTCCGGGTAGGACCCCTCGTCGTCGAGGTGCTTCTGGATGAGCACGTTCGCGAGACCTTTCGCCACTTCCCACGCTGCCCGCGAGGGCATCGCGCGCGGGTCCATCGAGTAGAAGTTGCGGCCGGTCGGCAGGACCTCCGCCTGCCCACGCGTCGGGGCGCCGCTCGGGCCCGGCGGCACGAACCGCCCTTCGAGCGCGCCGAGGAGGTACGTCATCTCGTCCGTCGTCCGCGCGATGGCTGGCAGCAGCCGCCCGCGGGCGAACTGGAGCGCTGCCACGACACCCCGTTCCCACAGCCACGGTTGCCCATCGCTATCCGCTGTTGCTTCGCCGGCCACGAGACCCCGGATCACCTCGCGCGCCAGCGCTTCGATGCGGTCGACAAGGTCGCCATTGGTGTTGACCGGCCCGGAGGCGACGGCGAGCAGCGGCGCCGGGATCGACCATGCCGCCGGGGCGCCGCGATCGCGCAGCAGCTCCTCCCAGTCGAGGCCGAGCGCCTCCGCCAGCGACGCGTGCAGCGCCGGGACCCCGCCGGATGACAGCCGAAGCATCGCCGAGACCATCTCGACGAGCGGCTCCCCGCAGGGTGGTTCGCCGAAGACGTGGAGACCGGTGTTGATCTGCGCGTCGCGCAGCTCGGAGAGGTAGTGCCCGAGGTCATGGAGGAGATCGCCGAACTCGTCTTCGGACGGCGGTTCCGTGTGCCCCAGGTCGGACGTGAGGTTCGCCTCGACGATCTGCGCCCAGATCTGGTCCCGCAACGGCGCGAGCCGCCGCTCGTCCATCCGCAACGCTTCCGCGTACTCTGCGCTCAGCCGCTCCAGCTCCGCCGTCGCGCCGTAGCTCTCCGCCGTCGAAACGGGTGGTGTCAGGTGATCGAGGATGACCGCATGGGCGCGGCGCTTGGCCTGCGTCCCTTCACCGGGGTTGTTAATGATGTATGGGTAGATCAGCGGGATGTCGGCCTGGGCGATGTCGGGGAAGCACTCTCGCGAGAGCGCGACGCCCTTGCCCGGCAACCACTCGATGTTCCCATGCTTGCCGACGTCGATGATGACGTCGGCGCCGAAGTCCTCCCGCAGCCACTGGTAGACCGCGAGGTACTGGTGCGCCGGCGGCAGGTCGGGTGAGTGCGCGATCGCATCGGGGTCGAGGCCGAAGCCGCGTTGTGGCTGCGGCCCGACGAACACGTTCCCCAGGACGATCCCTGGCACCGCGACCTGGTCGCCGATACGAAAGGCGGTGCCGGGCGGCGTACCCCACTGCCGTTCCATCGCCCGCCGAGGCGCCTCAGCCATGGCCGCGAAGGCCTGGCCGTAGGCGTCCGCATCCACGTGTCCTACCGCACGGACGAGCTGCTCCGGCGTCACGTCATCGATGCTGTTCGAGCACTGCTCGATGATGCGGTGCGCGAGCTCGTCGCCGTCGGCGGGGATGTCCTCCACGCGGTAACCCGCGTCGGCCATCGCCCGTAGGAGGCGCACAACCGACGCGGTCGAATCGAGGCCGGATGCCGCGCCGATGCGCGCGTCGCGGCCGTTCGGGTTGTTCAGCAGGATGGCGACCTTCTTCTCCGCGTTCGGGAGGCGCCGCAGCCGTGCCCAGCGCCAGGCCTGCCGGGCGAGGCTCGCGATGCGGTCGGGCACGATCGAGTGCGGCCGCGCGTGGGTTTCGAGCGTGCTCCGGTCGACGTCCGCGCGCTCCTTGAACGCCGCCGGTACGGTGATGATTCGCCCGTCGAGCTCCGGCATCGCGACGCTCACGGAGATGTCGACCGGGCCCAGTCCCGCCGGGTTCTCCCGCCAGTCCTCCTGCGTCGAAAGGCTCTGCATCGCCTGGAGCATGGGAACGTCGAGCCGCCCGAGGCCCGCCGGCCGGCCCTGCTCGACCGCGCAGCCGTCGGTGTCGAGCATCGCCACCGAGAACGACAGCATCGAGACGAGGCAATCCACGAGCGACGTCCCATCCGGCGCGCTCAGCAGTTCGCACACGGCCTCGGCGCCATCGCGGCTGTTCGCCGTGGCGCGCAGGCCATAGGCGTAGACCGGCAGCACGTTCACCTGGAGTGATTCGAGCTCGGCGATAAGCGCGTCGACCGCGACCGTGTCTCCCGCCTGGAGCAGGCTGCGATAGAAGAGGATGCCGACGGCCGGCCGGCCGGGCGTCCAGCATCGCGCCATCAGCTCCTCGACCGTTGGCTCGTGCTGGAATGCGGGGTGGTAGATGCCCTCCCACGGCAACGGCTCCGCCGGCGCCCAGCCGAAGGCGGTGGCGGCGAACGTGTCGCTCAGGTAGCGGAGCATCTGGCTGAAGTTCTCCACGCCGCCGGCCAGCAGCATGTCCAGCGCCGGCTGCGCCGCTTCGTCCGAGACGGTCGTGAACTTCGCCATGTCGTCGTTCGGCATCGGGTACGAACGCTGGGCGATAACCGGCACGCCCCGTTCGTCGCACACCTCGACGAGCCGTTCGAAGAGCCCGCCCGTCGACTCCGGGCCGCCCATCAGCCGGACCATCGCCACGCTCGCCTCGGCTGCCCGCGCCAGGACCGCGTCCTGCAGCGTCGGGTCGGCGGCTGTTATCGCCGTGACGAGGTCCACCGCCGGGAAGCCCCGCGGCAGGAGCTCGCGCGCCGACGCCAGCGTCGCGGCGTCGGCGTCGTGCGACGTCAGGAAGAAGATCCGCGCGGTTGCGCCACCCTGGGCCATCAGAACTCGACCCCCGGCTGCGCCTTGATCCCCTGCTCCCGGTACGGGTGCTTGATCAGCGTCATCTCCGTGACGAGGTCGGCGTAGTCGATCAGCTCCTGCGGCGCGTATCGCCCCGTGATGACGACGTGCAGCATCTCCTTCCGCTGCTTGAGGACGTCGATCGCGTCCTGTACGGGCAGCCAGCCGTAGTGCAGCGGGTAGGTGAACTCATCGAGAATGATGATGTCGTGCTCGCCCGCGAGGATGGCCGCCTTGCAGCGTTCCCACTGTGCGAGCGCCAGCTCCTTCGTCTGGTCGCCGTCCTTCGATCGCCAGGTGAAGCCGTCGCCGAGCGCGATGATGGGGATGCCGAGCTTCTTCGCCGCCCGGTGCTCGCCGAAGTTGGCCGTAGGCGGCTTCAGGAACTGGTACATCTGGACATTCATGTTCCGGCCCCAGGCGCGCAGCATGAGCCCGAGCGCGGCCGTCGTTTTCCCCTTCCCTTTGCCCGTGTTCACGATCACGAGCCCCTTGTTCACGCGCGAACCGCGGAGCGGCTGGTGTTCCGGCTCGGCCGGGGCTGGCGCGGGTTGTTCGGCGTCGGTCATGCGATTGCCTCCTCGCGGGACTCTTCCTCTCCCGCTGGTTGTGTGGCCGGTCGGCTCAGCCGATCGATAGCGACCACCGCCGCGCGCACGTCGCTGCACCGCTCAGTAATCGGGAGCTCTGCGAACACCCGCCCGGCGCTGCCGCCGGTGTAGTCGCGTGGTCCGAACGGCCCGCTCTCGATGGAAAGCAGGTGGCGGGCGGCGCCCAGGGCCTCCAGGTTGCGCAGGTTCCCCATCCCGAAGGGGATGTCACACAGCACGGCGCAGTCGGCCGCGGCCACCAACTCCAGGTGGCGCGCGTGCGTCTCGTCGTCGATGGGCACGAAACCGGGCACGGGCAGGAACGGCACGCCGACCGCCTGGCAGCCCAGGCGGTCGACATCGCCCGCGCCGAGCGGGCCCGCCGTCACCTCGTGGCCGGCGAGGCGGAGCTCGCGCAGCAGCGGCGCGGCCTGCCCGTAGCCGCCGACCACGTGCACGCGCAGCCGCTCGCCCGTCCGCTCCCGGGGCCGCGCCGCGAAGTCGATCATCAGGCCGCCGCTGAGCGGATCCGTGAACACGGAGGCGACCATCCCGAACACGCGCTCGAGGTTCGCCGGCGTGAGCACCTCCACCGGCGAGCCGTCTGCCGCCACGCGCCCGTGGTCGAGCAGCACGAGCCGGTCGCAGTAGCGCGCCGCCATCCGCAGGTCGTGGATGACCGCCACCACCGTTACGCCGCCTGCCGCGAGCTCGCGTACGAGGTCCATCACCGCGAACTGGTGGTAGACGTCCAGGCTCGCGGTCGGCTCGTCGAGCAGGAGGATGCGCGGCTGCTGGGCGAGGCCCCGCGCGATGAACACGCGTTGCCGTTCGCCGCCCGAAAGCGACGCCGCCGAGCGATCAGCGAACTGCAGCGTCGCTGTCCGCTCCATCGCGGACGCAGCAACGTCGCGGTCGTGTTCGCTTTCGACTTCGAACCGCCCCAGGTGCGGGTAGCGGCCCGTGAGCACCACTTCGAGGGCGGTGAAGCCGTGCGTGTCCGGCGCGTGCTGGCCGACCACCGCCAGGACCCGGGCGAGGTCTCGTACGCGGAGCTTCGCCGCCGGGACGCCCTCGATCGAGACTGCCCCGGCGGTCGCATTCATCAGCCGCGCAACGGTCCGGAGGAAGGTGGACTTGCCGGCGCCGTTGGGACCAACGACGCCGACGAGCTCCCCTTTCCCGATGTCGAGCGACACGTCATCGAGCAGGTGGGCGCCGTCCACCGCGACGCCGAGTCCGGCTGTGCCGATCGCCCCCGCCTGCCCGACAGTCATCGCTAGTTCCCCGACGGGAAGCTGAACTGTGGCGGATCGGCCTGGGGGAACTTGTCCGGGTAGAGCAGGTGGGCCAGGTACTCGACGGCTCGCACGCTCGCGAACGAGTTGGTCGCGAACAGCGCCAGTGGTACGACGTAGACACGCTTGTTCACGACAGCCGGCAGGCTGGCGAGGGCAGCGCTCTTCATGATCTCGTCGCGGAACGCGTTCCCTTCGTCGCCGCGCGACGGCAGGATGATGACGTCGGGGTTGGTCGCGACGATGCCCTCCAGGCTCGTCTGGGCGTTCCCTTCCATCCCGATCTCCGAGGCCGCGCTGCGGCCGCCCGCCGCGCGGATGATGCCCTCGGCTGTCGTACCCTTGCCGCCGACCGTCAGCGTCGTGAACTTCAGGGCTGAAAGCACCAACGGCCGCTTGCTTTCCGCGATCGTGTCCGTGTACTTGATGACCGCCTCGTAGCGCTCGCTCACCTCGTCGGCGAGCTTGATGGCGCGTTCCTCCTCGCCGTAGATGTAGCCGAGCAGCAGGATGGTATCCAGCCGTCCTTTCGGTGTTTGGTCGAGCTCGACCTGGACCACGGGGATCTGGAGCCGCTTGATGGCGTCGATGACGTCGGCCTTCTGGGTGGGCGAGGCTACGACGATGTCGGGGCTGTATTTGGCGATGGCCTCGGGCTCGCGAGCGATGCCCGGGAGGTCCTTCACCTTGTCGGCCATGCTCGTGGTGTTCGGGTCTTTCGTCGACGTGCCGACGGCGACGATGCGCGAGACCGGCACCAGCGCAACCGTGATCTCGTCGAATCCCGCGGACATGGTGTGGATGCGTGCAGGCTTCTTCTCGATCGAGACCTTGCCGTTGAGCCCCTCCACTACCCGGGGCCAGCCCAGGTTTGACGGGTCGACGATGCCCGGTACGCCCTTCAGGCGGCCGGCGACAGTGGCCGTCGGGGATGCTGTGACCGTGGTGCTCGTCGCTGTTGTCGCCGCCGCGCTGGGGCTGGCAACCGGGGTCGCTGTATCGTCGTCATCGCCGCCGCAGGCAGCGGCCAGCAGCGCCACGGCGGCCAGCAGCACGATCCACGGGATCAGCGCGCTGCGGTGGAAGTTTTGGAGTTGAGTCATCGGATACCTCTCGGATGTGGTGTCTTGGCCTCAGAACGACCCGGCATGACGCCGGTTGCGAATGAGCAGGAAGATGAAAAAGGGCGCCCCGACGAACGCCGTGACCATGCCCACCTGCAGCTCGGCCGGCCGCACGATGAGCCGCGCGAACGTGTCGGCCAGCAGGAGGAAGACGGCGCCGGCGAGCCCGCTCGCCGGGAGGAGCACGCGGTGGTCCGGCCCGACGATGAGGCGCAACACATGAGGCGTGACCAGCCCCACGAACCCGATCGTCCCGCTCACCGCGACCGCCGAACCGGTGATCACGGCCGAGACCACGAGCAGCAACGTCCGCGTTCGTGTCACGCTCACGCCACTCGAACGGGCGACGTCGTCACCGAGCAGCAGCAGGTTCAGGTCGCGCCCGTAGACCATGAGGAGCACGCTTCCCGCCACGATGGGCAGCGTGACGATGCGCACGTAATCCCACGACGAACCGGAGAGCCCGCCAGCGAGCCAGTAGACGATGCCGCGCAGGTGCTCGTCGTTCGGGACGAGCGCGATGACCGTCGAGGTGACCGCGCCGAGGAAGGCGCTCACGGCCACGCCCGCGAGCAGCAGCGTCGCCATCGAGAGGCGCCCGCCGACCATCGCGATGCCGTAGACGACGAACGTCGCACCCAGCGCGCCGAGAAACGCCAGCCCCGGCAACGCCAGCGGCACCGAGATGTTCAGCCCGAACGCGATCGCGATGACCGCTCCGGTGGCCGCGCCGGAGGACACGCCGATGATGCCGGGGTCGGCCATCGGGTTGCGAAAGAGCGCCTGCATCGTCGCGCCGGAGACCGCCAGGGCCATCCCGACGAGCGCGGCGATGACGACCCTCGGCAGCCGCAACTGCTCGATGACCAGTTGCTCTGTACGCGTGAACTCCCCGGCGTCGATACCGAGGTGCGACAAGAGCACTGCCGCGACGTTCGATAGCGGGATGTTGTACGGCCCCACCGACGTGGAGACGAGCGAGGCGAACACGAGCGCCACGAGAAGGACCGCCACGGTGGCGATCAGCCGCGCGACAATGCTCCGCCGGCGCCCCCGTGCGGATGCAACGGGCGCGCTCGGCATGATGCCCGGGGCTGCTGGTGCCGTCTGAGCCATCGGCCCGGTCCTCTCATGGCGGGGCGCGGGCCCCTGGGTGGCGGCCCCGCGAGAGAGGACGAAGTGCGGCAACGTGGGATGGCCGATGTGTCGCGTCGATGGGCGAAACGAAGGAAGCCGTTCCCGGCGTACCGTCATTTCGCCCGCGGAATGCTCCTGTCGCCCGGGAGGCAACAAAAAGCCCCTCGCGAGGAGGGGCGGAGCGTCGCACATGGCCGGCGGGACGCCTTCCACGTGTCCACTACCCGTTTCCCCGCGGGCTAGACACCAACGCAAACTCGGCGGCCTGGCTTACCGTCTCGATGGACGGATCACAGTTGCGGGACAGCGCCGGATTCTCACCGGCTTCGCGACCTTGCGTTGTTGAGCGCACGGTATCACAGCTCCCGGGGGCGCTCAACCGACCGATTCGCGCCGCTCCCACGGGCCTGCGCACTTCGGAGGACGCCGGGAGGGTACGAACAGCCCTTCGCCTCGTGCTCGTCTCACCTGCCGAGACGCTCGCCGCCAGAAACGAACGTGGCACCGAGGACTGGCTGTCCTCGGTGCCACGTTCGGGAGCAATGCGGTCGCCCCCCGGTCGTCAGGTCGACACAGCTGCTTGCCGGGCCTCGCCAGCCCTGGCCGGGACGAGGGCCCGTTCGACGAGCGCGCCGAACACGAGCCCTAGCGTCGTCCACAGCACAAGATGCGTTCCCAGCGACGCCAGCCGGAATCGCCAGAGAATGTCCGCTGAGAACTCACTGACTTCGTTCACCGTTGGCAACAGGAGCTGCGCCGCCGCGACGATCACGATGTATGCCGCACCGCCCGCGATCGCGGCGTTCCATCCGCCCAGCTTTTGCACGAGCGATCGTCCGAGCTGCGTTGAGACCACCGCTGCCGCGAGCGAAATCGCGATCATGGCCACGTACAGCGCAGTCCGCTTCTCGATCGTGTCTGGGTCCCCCACCGCGGGAGGAGTCGCCGGGTACTTGACGTACGGCGCCGCCGCGACGATCGCGAATGCCGCCGCGCCAAGAACGGCCGATGTCGCGCGCGGCCGCAGCGTCAATATTCGGCCCTGCACCGCCGCGAACACGAGCGCGAACACGCCGCCAACCGCGATCCCATACACCCCCAGCCCGGTCGCAAGGCCAACGGTCTTCTGGGTATCGCGGGTGATGGTCGGGTCTTCCTCGTCGTGTGTGTGTTCTGCGGGTGCGGCTGCTTGTTGGGCCGCGGCGTTCGCTTCCTCCACGGCAATGGCGTTATCGACTTCTGGTTCGCCGAATACGACGGCGAACGCAAGGGCGAGGATGCCGGCGAGCAGGCCCGCCAGCATGCCCCGCACGAGCAGGTCTCGTGGGGTGAGTGATCTGGGCATTTCAGCTGCGCTCAGTGGCAGGGGAAGCCCAGCAGGTGGCGGGCGTCGTGCACGAATTCGTGCACGTTCGTGCCGCCGAAGACCGATGTGGCACCCTGCTCGGCGCCTACGAAGTAGAGCAGCACAAGCGCGATCGCCGCGACGAAAACCGCCCAGGGGGCGAGATCGCGCAGCGGAATGGGAGCCGGGATGGGCTGAGGGGAACTACCGGGTCGAGGGACAGACAACGCCATGAGAACACCTCCTCGAATTTCGCGTTCGACCGGTGGTGGCAAGGGCGGCAATCCGCGGGTCTGACTCCCGGGCGGCGGGCCCGGTTACAGTGGCGCGACCGTGCTGGCTTCACACCAGCTTCCGGCGGACTGTCACCAAGTGACTACCGGGGCTGATGCTATGCGTGGCGCCGAGCGCGTGTCAACGCTGCTTATCACGAGGGAGCAATGGTCCGGCTCACGATCCTCTGTCATGGCCCGGTTGAGAGCCTGGCGCGAGGCGGGTTCCCGCTGGAGGACGATGGCATTGCCTCCAGCACTGGCCATCTCCGCGCAGGCCTGGTGCTGCCATCATTCGAGCACGTCCTCTGCGCGCCGGAGCGCCGAACGCGCGAGACGGCAACCGTGTTCGGGCTCGCAGCGGAGGTCACGGAGGCCCTGCGCGATACGGACTATGGCCGGTGGGCGGGCCGGTCGCTCAGTGAAGTCGCCGCCGTGGATGGCAAGCTGCTTGCCGCCTGGACCGCGGATGCGGCGGTCGCGCCGCCCGGTGGCGAGCCCTTCGCCGAAGTTGTCGCGCGGGTCGGCGCCTGGATGGAAGACCTCGCCGCCAACTCGCATCCCATCCTCGCCATCAGTCACCCGTCAGTCATCCGCGCCGCGCTCGGTCACGCTCTGAAGCTCGACCCGCCCGGCCTCGCCTATGGGTTCGACGTCCAGCCCCTGAGCGCCGTGAGCTTCACGCATGATGGCCGCCGCTGGAAAGCGCGCCTGTAAACACGACCAGCGGCCGCCCGGTGCGCGGGTGGGGAGAGACGCGCGCGATCGCGTAGCGGTGGCCGGCTCAGATCACCTCGCTGAGACCCGTCCGTCGTCTCGACCCGCGCTACGTGCGGGAAATATCTGCAACTTATTGCAGGTACCAACTGTTGCGAGTTACGCTCAGGCCACACTCGCTCCGGGATATCAACTTGCGACTTGGCTACCTTGCTCCGCTCCTCGCTCTGTTCGTTCTACCTTTCACCGCCCTCGCGTGTGGCGATGACGATGATCCCGAGGAGAGCTCGCCGGACGCGGCCGTCCACGCAACTCCCGAAGGGAAGACGCAATATCCACTCACGATTGAGAACTGCGGCGTCAAGCTGACCTTCGATGGCCCCCCGAAGAAGGTCTTCACCGGCTACCATCCTGCCTTCGAGATGGTTGTCGAGTTGGGTCTGGGCGACAGGCTTACGGCCCGCCTGGGCTGGCCCGAACAAGAGACGACGCCGTTCTTGTCAGGCCACGAAGAGGTTTATCGGCAGGTCCGCGAGCTCTCTCCCGACATCAACGTGCCCGGCAAGGAGGCAGTCGTTAGTCTCGGTGCCGACTTCATGCTGGTGGAGTCGTATTCGTCCTTCAACGCCCAGCGCGGCCGGGCGACTCGCGACGAGCTCGCCAGTGTGGGTACTGCGACGTACATCAACGGCGGGTGGTGCTTGCCCGACACAACGGACGACTACACGCTCGAGACGCTTTACCAGGACGTCCTCAACATCGGTCAGATCTTCGACGTCCAGAGCCGTGCGGAAGCCGTCGTCGCGGAGATGAAGGCGGACGTCGAAAACGTGCGCAAGCGAGTGGAAGGACTCGATCGTCCGCGCGTCTACATGTATGACTCGGGCGAGGGACCGCTCTTCTCCTACGGGAAGGGGATGTCCAGCATCTCCGTCGAGGCGGCTGGTGGTGACCTCCTCTTCGATGACCAGCCCTGGTATTGGGAAGCGAGCATCGAGGCGGTCGCGGCTTCGAACCCCGACGCCTTCGTGATTGTCGACTACAACCCCGGCGCGACGGGCAAGGAGAAGTTCGAGTTCCTCTGCACGGTCGTCCCAGACTCAAAGGCGTGCACCGAGGAGCGGTACATCCTCGTGCCGGCGGTCGCCTTCCACCCGGGCTACCGGAATCCCTTCATCATCGAAGAGATCGCCCGGATGCTGCACCCTGACGCGTTCAAGTAGCGGCCAATGGCGACCGTGAGCCGGGCAGAAGGCAGGGCAAGTGGCGCCCCGAAGACGCGCCCGGCGGTGCAGGGGCACCGGGTCTCGGCGCGCGGTTACACCGCTCTGATCCTCGGCCTGGTGGCGGCGCTCATCGCCGCCATCCTGATCGGTACCGCGCTTGGAGCGGTGAACGTCCCGGTAGACACAACGGTGAAGATCCTCCTCCATCGCATGGTTCCGGGCCTCATCGAGCAGGACTGGACGAACGTCCAGGAACGCATCATCTGGGACTTCCGCCTGCCACGTGTCCTGCTGGCGGTGGTGGTCGGCGCCGGCCTCGCGGTCGTCGGCGCCGTGCTCCAGGCGCTGATCCGCAACCCGCTCGCCGACCCCTACCTGCTCGGCGTCTCCTCCGGTGCGACGCTCGGGGCCGTCGTGACCTTCCTCTACCTCCCGGCGCTCATCGGCGGCGTGTCGTTGTCGGCCGGCGCCTTCGCCGGGGGCATGGCCACGACGCTCGTCCTTTTCACGCTGGCGAAGGATGGTGACCGCTTCGCGCCGATGCGGCTCATCCTCGCCGGTGTCGCGCTGGCCTACCTCTTGCAGGCGGCGACGAGCTATCTCATCCTCCGTACGCCGGAGTTCCGGGCGGCAGAGACCTTACTCTTCTGGCTCCTCGGAAGCCTTGGTGGTGCTCGCTGGGAGAATCTCGCCCTCCCCTGGGGCGTGCTCGTCGTCGGCGTGGGCTACCTTCTCCTCCAGGCGCGAGCCCTCAACGCGCTCCTCGCAGGGGACGAGACGGCCGCCTCGCTGGGGGTGAACGTCTCCCGTTTTCGCATGCAGATGTTCCTGCTGACCTCGCTGCTCATCGCGGTGATGGTCGCGAACAGCGGCGCGATCGCGTTCGTCGGCCTAATCATCCCGCACATGGTCCGGCTTGTGATCGGGGCCGAGCACCGCCGGCTGTTGCCCGCCGCAGCATTGACCGGGGCCATATTTCTCGTCCTCGTCGACCTCGTGGCCCGCACCGTGGAACAGCCGCGGGAGCTGCCGCTGAGCGTCGTCACAGCGCTCTGTGGCGTCCCCTTCTTCCTCTGGCTGCTCCGGCGCCAGCGATCTTCCCAGCGGATGAGCGTGTCATGAAGCTGATCCTTGAAGGCGTGACCGTCTCCATCGACCGGACACCGATCGTGTCGAACACTGACCTGCACGTGGAGCCCGGTGAGTTCGTGGGCCTGGTCGGGCCGAACGGCAGCGGCAAGTCGACGTTGCTCCGCAGCATCTACCGAGTCCTCCGGCCCGACAGCGGCGCCGTCTGCCTCGACACCGATGACGTCTGGCGGCTGCGGCCCAAGGACGTCGCGCGACGCGTCTCGGTGGTCACCCAGGAGTCGGCACCCGACTTTGACTTCACCGTCTTCGAGATGGCGCTCATGGGACGGACGCCCCACAAAGGCATGCTCGAGTCCGACAGCGCTCACGACCGCGAGATCGTCATCGGGGCGCTGGAGCGCACCGGAGTCCTACACCTCGCTGACCGGGTCTACGCGACGCTTTCAGGCGGCGAGAAGCAGCGCGTGCTGCTCGCGCGTGCGCTCGCCCAGCAAGGCCGCGTCCTCATCCTTGACGAGCCGACGAACCACCTCGACATCCGCGCTCAGCTCCAGCTCCTCCGGCTGGTCTGTGGACTGCGCGTGACGACGATCGCGGCGATCCACGACCTCAACCTCGCCGCCACGTTCTGCGACCGCCTCTACGTCCTCCGAAGGGGCCAGGTCGTTGCCTCGGGTAGCCCGTCCGATGTCCTGACCGACGAGGTGGTTGGCGAGGTTTTTGGCGTTCGCTGTCACCGTCTGCCCCATCCACTCGGCGAGGGAATCCACTTCGCCTTCACCGAGCTCGATGCCGAACCACCGCCGACGACCGCCCGAAAGGAGGCGTAGCGTGCTCTTCAACTCTCGGCTTTATGCGTTCACCGCCGGACTCCGCTGGCGGATTCTCCTCGCCGCGGCGCTCGGTCTTGCAGCCGTGCCGTTGGCACTCTGGCGGCTCGTCCTCATCGGCACCGTGGTGGCCGATCTTCTCCAGGGCGAAGGGCTTCGCGCTGTGACCGGCTCACTCGTCCTGATCGGCGTCCTGCTGCTCGTTCGGGTCGCGCTCGACTTCGCGAAGGAGCACGTAGCCAACGGCACCTCCGCCCTCGTGAAGGTCCGTTTACGCCGCCGCATCGTTGAGCACGCCCTCGCGCTTGGGCCGGGCCACTTCGTCCAAAAGCGAACCGGGGACGTCATCGTGAAGCTCGTCGAGAGCGTCGAGCGGCTGACGGTCTACTTCGGCGTCTTCCTCCCCCAGCTTCTCGTCGCGGCGCTGACACCCCTTTTGATCTTCGCCTTCGTCGCCGCCCTCGATGTCCGCACGGCGCTGATCTACATCGTCTGCGCCGCCATCACGCTCAGTGTCCCGCTCTTCTTCCGCGCCTTCCACGAACGAGCGTCGTCATTCTGGATCCGGACCTACGCCGAGCTCGGCGCCGAAGCCGTCGACAACGTGCAGGGGCTGCCTACGCTCAAGGCCTTCGGGCAGAGCCGGCAGCGGGGTGTGCTCCTGAGCGAGCGCACACAAGACCTGTATCGCGGGACGATGAAGCTCCTCGGCCTGGAGATCTGGACGAGCCAGCTGAGCCTTCTCGCGATCTCGCTCGGCACGGCCATCGCGCTCGTATGGGGCGCCTACCGCGTCCAGGACGGCGCGATGGAGCTGAGCACGCTCATCATCGTCCTCCTGCTCGGCGTCGAGGTGTTCCGGCCCTTGCGCGAGACGGTGCGTCTGTACCACTCCGGCACCTGGGCGATGGGCGGCGCCCGCGGCATCTTCGAGCTTCTCGATACCCCGATCGAGATCCGGGAGCAGTCCCGCCCGCAGCCAGTCGCGGCACTCGTGCCCACGCTGTCCTTCGAGAACGTGACCTTCGCCTACCAGGCGGGGCGTCGGCCGGCCCTCCGCGGCCTCTCCTTCGACCTCTGCGAGGGCGAAACGCTCGGTGTGGTCGGTCCCAGCGGCGCCGGGAAGTCGACGATGGTCAACCTCATCCTTCGGTTCGTCGAACCCGGCGAGGGCTGCGTGCTTCTCGGCGGCGTCGACCTCCGCGAGCTCCCGCTGGAGACGCTTCGCGATCAGGTCGCCGTGGTCGCCCAGGACACGTACCTGTTCCACGGCACGGTCGCCGACAACCTCCGCATAGGCGGACCCGGTGCGACGCTTGACGAACTCCACCGCGCCGCCGAGCTGGCCAACGCCCACGAGTTCATCACACAGCTCCCCGATGGCTACGACACGCTCATCGGCGAGCGCGGGGTAAAGCTCTCCGGCGGTCAACGCCAGCGCATCGCGATCGCCCGTGCGCTCCTCAAGGACGCTCCCATCCTCATCCTCGACGAAGCCCTCTCGAGCGTCGACGCTGAGAACGAGCACCTCATCCGCGAGGCACTTGAGCGCCTGCAGGCGAACCGCACAACGCTCGTCATCGCCCACCGCCTTTCCAGCGTCGTCAACGCCGACCGCATCCTCGTCCTCGAACAGGGTGTCCTCTCCGAGGTCGGCACTCACGCCGAGCTGGTGCGCGCCCAGGGCACCTACGCCCGCCTGATGGCCGCCCAGCAGCCGATTGAGGAAGAGCAGTCGCTCGTCGCTGCCGTCAACGGGGCGACCGCCGGTGAGGCAGCGAGTGCCGCTGCTGAGGCTGTTCATCCGGTGCTCACGGAGGCCGATGGGAGAAAGCTGCCTGCGACAGGAGTCTGGTTGCGACTTCTCCGGCTCACCGGCGACCGCTGGTGGGAGCTCGCGATCGGGTGGACTGCCGGCATCGCCGGGGCAGCGGCCGCCGTCGGTGTGGGCGTCATGGGCGCGCTGCTGGTCCGCGAGGTCGTGCTGGATGGTGACATCACGCCGTATGCCGGGGCGCTGCTCATTGTTGCCGTGATCGCGACGACGCTCACCGCCACCGAGAGCTGGGTCTGCCATGACCTCGCCTTCCGCCTCCTTGTCCAGATGCGGAACCGCCTCTACCGCCTGATAGAACCGCTGGCGCCGGCGTACCTTCAACGCCGGCGCACCGGCGATGTCGTCAGCCTTGTGACCGGCGACGTGGAGACGCTGGAGCTCTTCTACGCCCACAGCATCGCGCCGGCCCTCACCGCCGTGTTCGTGCCAATCGTCGTGGTCATCGTGCTCGCGACCTTCGGGGCGCCGCTCGCCCTGGTGCTCGTACCGTTCCTGGTCTGCGTGGCGCTGACGCCGCTGGTTGGCGCGCGACTGATGGCCAGCCTGGGCGAACGGCTGCGCGCCTCGCTTGGCGAGATGAACGCCGTCATGGTGGACAGCATCCAGGGTATCGGCACGGTGCTTGCCTTCGGCGAGAGCCGGGCGCGACTCGGTGACATCGACGCCCGGGGGACGGCCTTCGGTGCCGTGCAGGTGCGGTTTCTCCGCAACCAGGCGTTGCAGCGCGCCACCATCGAGCTGCTCACGGGCCTCGGCGGCCTCGCGGTGCTCGCGACCGGCGCCGCCCTCGTGACGGACGGCAACCTCGGCCGGACGGAGCTCCCGCTCGTGACGGTGCTCGCATTCGCGGCCTTCGCGCCGGTCGCCGAGATCGTGAACACCTTCAAGCAGCTCAGTGAGACGCTCGCCGCCGCGCGGCGCTACTTCGCGATTGAGGATGAGCCGGTGCTCATCAGGGATGGCACTGGTGTGGAGCGGCCGGCGCGGCCGGCTGGGTCCGGCCTTGGCGTCGCCTTCGAAGGCGTCTCGTTCGCCTATCCCGGGACCCGTGCGCAGGCGCTGCGCGATGTCTCCTTTGATGTGCCGGCGGGGACGACCGTCGCCCTCGTCGGACGTTCTGGCGCGGGGAAGACCACCGCCGCGCACCTGCTCCTCCGCTTCTGGGACCCGGACGAAGGCAGCATCGGGGTCAACGGCCGCGACCTTCGCGACTACCGGCTCGAAGAGCTGCGGGATCTCGTCGCCCTGGTCGCACAGGACACGTACCTCTTCAACACGTCGCTCCTCGAGAACCTGCGGCTCGGCAATCCTGCCGCGACGGACGAACAGGTCTATGGCGTCGCGCGCCAGGCGAACGTCGAGGAGTTCGCGCTTGCCCTGCCGGACGGCTACGCTACCACCGTTGGCGAGCGCGGCCTCCAGCTCTCGGGCGGCCAGCGCCAGCGCGTGGCCATCGCCCGGGCACTGCTCAAGGACGCGCCCATCCTCGTCCTCGATGAGGCGACTTCCCACCTCGACGCCGTCAATGAGGCCGAGATCCGGGGCGCGCTCGATGCCCTCATGCGGAGCCGGACCACGCTCGTCATCGCCCACCGCCTTTCGACGATCCGCAACGCCGACCGCATCGTCGTCCTCGATGGTGGACGCGTCGTCGAAAGCGGTAGCCACACCGAGCTGCTCGCCCGCGAAGGTCACTATGCCCGCCTGGTGGGTGCGCAGCTCGGGAGGGTCGCCACGTCCACACGGGCGGACCGTGGGCCGCTGCGACCGGTCACCGAGTCGTGAGCACCTGCGAGCGTTGGGACGCGTCTGCCGCGACCTACGACACCAGGGTCGGGCACGGGTTGCGGACCGACCTCGAAACCGCAGCTTGGGCACAGCTCTTCGAACGGCTCTTTCCGCCGGAGCCGCCGCTGCGGATTCTTGACATCGGTACGGGAACCGGGTTCGTAGCCTTCTTCCTCGCTGACCTCGGTCACGAAGTAACGGGCCTCGACTACTCACACGAGATGCTGGCGGTCGCCGAGCGGAAGGCGAAGGAACGTGAACAGCGCCTTCGATTCGTGCTGGGAGAGGCGGAGGCACCGCCGCCCGGCTGTGCTCCCCCGAATGGCTTCGACGCCGTCGTCAGCCGGCACGTGATCTGGACGCTCCCGCAACCCGAGCGCGCGATCGAGCGATGGGCGGGACTCCTCACACCCGGTGGACGGGTCGTGGCGATCGACGGCATCTGGAGTGGCGTGGGCGCGATGGATAGCGTGGCTACCTTCGCGGCAGAGTGCGTCGATGCGCTTCGCGAACGCCGGCGACCGGAGCGGATGACCGGCGACCCGTTGCTTCCGCTGCGTCATCTCCGCGACCCGAGGCCCGCCGAGAATGCCTTCCGCCGCGCCGGGCTTGTGGATGTCCGCTCGGAGCCGCTGATCGCGATTGACCGAGTCGAGCGTTCGGCCATGTCGCTGCTGGACCGGCTGCGCTACCGCTGGCGTCGCTACCTCGTCGAAGGGACTCCCGTGAACGCGAGCCACCGTGTGAGCTGACTACTCCGTGCCTACAGCCCGATATTGGCGGCGAAAGCCTTCGGATCGGCGAGGAACTGCTTCTTGCAGGATGGGGCGCAGAACGCGATTACCCGGCCCCCGTACTCCGTTGTGTGCCTGGCCGTAGCCGGATCGACATCCATCAGGCAGACCGGATCCAGCCGGTCGAGCCCGTCGCCCTCATCGTCTTCTGGCGATTCAGCTAGTTCGATATGGCCGCCCTCGGGCGGGACCAGGTAGCGTTCGTAGACGTGGTCCACGAGCGACGGGGGCGGCGGAAGCACCTTGCCCTCGACCAGCATAGCCTCGGCGTAGTCGAAGACCAGCGGGATCAGCTCGGGCGAGTTGAGGTCCTTCAGCCAGATGGCGCGTCCGTGGATGAGCAGCATCGCGTTGTTGCCGGCGATGCAGGGGCCGAGGCAACCGCTGAAGGTGAGGTGGAGCCGGTGGCGGATCCCGCGCCGCTCCCATTCGTCCGACCAGAGCGAGTTGTCGAACGGCATCCGGCCCTTCTCCTCCCAGCCGCAGCAACAGCTTCCATTCGCCCTGGAACAAACAACCAGGTTCCCGCTTACCCGGACGACGCGAAACGCTTCGCCGCGAGCCGACACCCGGACGGTTGAGATGCTCATGGGGTGAGATTGGCGCATAGGCTTCGCAGGTTCAACGCCTCCGGTCCGCCGCCTAGAGTGGCCTGCCCGCCCAGGGCTTTCGCGAAGAGGCACATTGGCCAGCCTGGCCAAACCTCACGACGTTCACGCAGGGCGAAGCCGGCACCGCGGTACAGGGACGGCAAGGCGTCGTCTCGATCCACGCAATCGAGATACAACGAGGCGCAACCAGTCTGGGCGGCGTAGTCCACCGCTGCCGCAACGGCGCGGATACCGGCCCCGCGCGCCGTGCGCACCGACGCGAGTGTTGAGAGCCAGAGAAACGGCCTCTCAAACCCCAGGTCGTTCCAGTAGTCAGGTACCCGCGCCGCCAGTGTCACAACCGCGGTCAGGTCCGGCTCGAACAACCCATAGTTCTCGCCCCGCTGCTGGCGTTCGAGGTACGTGTCCCACGGGAGAACTCGCCTCCACTGGACGATGCCACGGCTGTTGAGCCATTCGGTCGCCGCCGCGATGATCCCGTGGGCGGTTATGAGCTCGCCGTCATCGAGCTGGCGGAAGGTCATCGCCCTCGAAGCTGTGCCAACGGGCGTCGACTGCCCAACCGCCTCAATCCCCGATCCTGCACCGCTGGCATCCACCTGAACTCCCTTCCTATTCCGGCTCCGCCGGTGACGCGCCGCGGCGGGCCGCGTCAAGGAGCGCCTGCTTGATGCTTCGCCGGTCGAGGCCGCCGGCGAAGAGAAGGGATTTCACCGTCACCGGCACGACCCTCGACGGATAAATAACCTGCGCCACGTCGAGGAACGCGAATTCGCGCACGGTGACTCCTTCGAGTGTCATGAAGATCCCGCCGAGGCCGAGTTCGTCTTGGAACGCCTCGTCGAGGCCGGCAGCGTCGGCTTCATCTACGAGGACGACGAATGGAATGTGACTTTGCACGGTCCTCGGCAGCGCGGAAACGATTCCGCGCGCCAGTGCCCTCGCGCTTTCAGGGCCCAGGCTCGCGATGAGGCGCAGCCCGATCGCCACGGGTCCGGCGCCATCCTCGAAGTCGACTCTCCCCGCCGCGTCGCGGATAGACGAAGCAACCGCAGACCCGTCGACCTCGTCACCGATCGGGTAGTGCGGCACGACCACCGGCACATTTCGCAGAGGCAGGATCGTCTCGTCGCTGACGAAGGGATTGATGCCAACCTGGGTGGAAAACAGCGACGCACCGATCGCCGTCGCGCGGATGCCCAGGTTCGGGTCGATGATCGACGGGAGCGTGATTCTCCCGTTCGACAGGAGCGTTCGCAGTGCGCGTGCGAGCGGCCTCCCCAGGTCGCCGAAGTCCTCGACTTCGCGTGAGAAGAGGTACTCGGAGACACCGCCAGAGAACGCGAGAGCCTGTGGAACCGGCTCTGCCGGCAGCGGGTCGGTCAGCATCAGCTCTGCGGCGACGCCCTCCGGCCGTCCGAGCAGGATGATGTCGGCAAGGATGCCAGCCCAGGCGTTCGCGATCTTGTCCTCGACGCCTTCAGGGAGCAATTCGCCCACCGCGAGCTCGATGCCGAGGTGGTCTGCCAGTCGACGCGCCGGCTCGTCGAGCCGCGTGACCTGCCCGGTGGAGTCCTTGGCGATCAGCCGGGCGCCGATGGCTATCGCCGCCGTTGCCAGGATTTCGCCGTCACGCACCAGTGCGAGCTTGGTCGTGCCACCGCCGATATCGACGTTCAGGAGCGTTCGCTGGTCGCGCCGCGAGCGCGCCACCGTCCCCGAGCCGTTCGCCGCAAGCATCGCCTCCAAGTGGTGCCCGGCCGACGCGACCACGAACTGGCCCGTGTCGAGCGCGAGCTGCTCGACAATGGCGTGCGCGTTCTTCCGTTTCAGCGCCTCTCCGGTGAGCACGACCGCGCCGGTGTCCACGTCCTTCGCCGTGGCTCCCACGGCGGTGTATCCAGCGGCGACGAACGCCTGGAGCGCTGCCGCATCGATCGTGTCCGCGTCCAGGTACGGCGTGAGGATGATGGGGGATGCCCAGAGGATTTCCCGCCCCGTGACGACGGAGCGCACGGCAGGCGCTTCACCCACCAGCTGGATGAAGAGTCGCGAGAACATGAGATGCGACGTCGACGATCCGATGTCGATGCCGACCGTGACGATTTGGACATTGTGCGTCCGCCAGTCGAGTTGCCGGGCCTTGAACTCCTCTTCGCTGAGCTCTTCGGCAAGGTGCTCGCCGAACTCGTCGTGCCAGTGCGGCGCGCCCCCGTCGTGTGCGTGCAGGCCCATGAAGATGCTGGAGTGGCCGTGTGCGGCTGACCTTGGGTGCGTCATCGGTGCCCCCGAGTGGTCGTAGGTCGCACGGATGATGAAGCGACGCTCAATGGGAGTGACCGTGCGAGCTGCCGTGACCGTGACCGCCGGCCCCGTCGGGCATGTGCAGGTGGTCGCGGATGCCACAGACAAGCGCGAGGTGAAGCTCTTTCCAGAGGACGTCGACGCACGAGAAGCCGGCCTCGGCCAGCCATCCCAGCTGTTCGAGAAGGGTCGCCGGCATTCCGTCGCCGCGGCTGTGGGTCGTGAGGCCGGCATCGTGGTCCTCAGCGGCCCATGGGCCAAGGGGTGCGAGGGAGGGTCGTGCGGGCCGGACGTAGTCGAGGTTCAGGAACATCCCGCCGTGCCCCATCAGCCGGTGGATCTCGCTGTAAAGCGCGCGGATGCGGCTGCCATCTCGGAGGTTGTGGATGGCGATGGTGGAAACGGCGAAGTCGAAGCCTTCGCCGACCGCTCCCGTCCACTCCGGGCGCGAAAGGTCTGCCTGCACGTACTCCACCCGTCCGCCAAAGCGGGCCAACCGCTCGCTCGCGGCGTCGAGCATGACCAGCGACCCGTCTACGAGGGTCGCGTTCGCGCCTAGGAATCGCTCGAGCAGCAGCTCGTCGAGACCGCCGGGGCCTGCCCCAAGGTTGAGGTAGCGGAACTCGTCTGCCGGCCGCTTTGGGATAACCGCACGAACGGTCGCGAACTGGCGGCGCCGGCTGTCCGCGCGTTCCTTCTCGCGCTCCAACCAACTCGCGACGTACTCCTCGTTGGCCCAGTCCTCGTGCCGTTCGTGGTCGTGGGTATCCGTGGCGTGCCTCCAAGTCGTTGCCCGCGCGGTTCCGTTGCTCCGCGCAAAGTCGCGGGCTCCGTCTTGCGAACAACTGCAACTGCAACTCGTTGCATAAAATCCTACTCTTTTGGATATCCGGACGACAACTCGTCACAGGCGTGGTGGGTCACGGTCCACGCACCCCGACGGCGAGGCTGCCCGCGCGGGGGGTTGCGCTGCGATCGTCTGGAGCAGTCTCCCGACTTGGCAGGTTAGTACCGGCTAGTGGCTGTGGCTTCCAGCGCCAGGGCCGTGACTATGGCCATGATGTGACCAACTACTACCACCTGGCTCAACCGCCCCGGGTGCGAGTGGCCCGCGACGTTGGATGAACGTCATCGGAACGTTGCCGAATGCCCGCTTCGCCTCACCGCCGTCCACAGGGCAGGTTGCGGGGAGCGACGCCTCACTCATTGGCCGCGTCATCTCAAATTCAAATCCGCACTTCTGACACGTGTAATCGTAGAGCGGCATACAGCGAAGTTAGCCCACTTCGCCCAACAACCGCAACAGCTGAGGGGCTGATCTACCTGGTACGAATATGGTCCCACCGAGCGCCGTTACCGAGTTCACCGGCAGCTCTTGCAAGTGCCCTCGAACCGGTAGTGCCGACCCGTGAGCCGGAACCCCGTGTCCCGCTCCAGGATGGCCGACATCTCCACCACCGGCGCCGGCGCTATCTCTATCTCGGCGCCGCACGTCGTGCAGACCATGTGGTGGTGATGTGACTCGTTCTCCGTCCATTCGAAGACGGTGCCGGTTGGGCCATCCGTCGAATGGACCAGCCCCGCGGTGGCAAGCGCGGCGAGCGTTCGGTAGACAGTTGTGACGTCAGTCGTCGGATGCGCGTCGTGGATCGCGTTGAAGACGTCTGCGACCGTGTGGTGACCGGGACTGCTCGCGAGGGATGCCGCGATCGCAAGGCGTTGTGGCGTAATGCGCAGACCGGAGTCGCGCAATCGATCGACAAGGGCTTCAGGATCCACAACCCCAAGTATCTCACGGGCTATTGCCTACGCGGCTCAAGGGCGGCTGGTATCGCTCCGGAGGAACGCCTCGCAGGATAGCGTCGTGGCCTCCGCGGTTCCCGGCGGCGATCGCTGAGGAGGCGGCCCTCCGAGCTTCGATCGTGCGCGAGGGGGATAGCCGTAGCTTCTCGGGGTTTCTGCAAGTCACTTGCAGTTGCAGTCATTTGCGCCACGTTGCAGGATGCACATGAGATCTTGAGGTGGCTGCCCGCGGGCCACGCCTCGACAGCCCTTGCAACCTGGAGTGATCGCATGGCCCTTTACACGCTTCCGGACCTTGAATACGACTACGGGGCCCTCGAACCCCACGTGAGCGGCGAGATCATGAACCTGCACCACTCAAAGCATCACGCCGCCTACGTGACCGGTGCCAACACCGTGACGGAGAAGATCGAGGAGGCACGGACCAAGGACGACTTCGGTTCCATCACGATGCTGGAGAAGAACCTCGCGTTCCATCTCTCCGGGCACATCCTCCACTCGATCTTCTGGAAGAACCTCAGCCCGGAAGGCGGCGACGAGCCAACGGGCGACCTGGCAGAAGCGATCCGCCGAGACTTCGGCAACTTCGCTGGGCTCATGAAGCAGCTCTCGGCGAGCGCCAACACGGTCCAAGGCTCAGGTTGGGGTGTTCTCGCGTATGAGCCGGCCTCGGATCGGCTGGTCGTGCAGCAGGTCTACGACCACCAGGGCAACGTTGCTATTTCGTCGACGCCGCTGCTCGTGATCGACGCATGGGAACACGCGTACTACCTCCAGTACCGCAACGTGCGCGCGGACTTCGTGAAGGCGGTCTGGAACCTCGTCAACTGGCAGGACGTGATGGACCGTTACGCCGCGCAGCGGGGCTCCGCACTCAGGCTGTGAACAGCCAGGAGCCGGTCAGCCATGTGACCGAGGAACCCGACTCGGCGATCGTTGCGGAGACGCGCGCGGCCACGCTCCAGCTTCTCCGCGAGGGCCTGACGCCTGCCTTTTTCGACCGCTACCAGGCGGAGGGTGTGCGGTCGGAACTAATGGTCCTCGGGGGATCACTCGGTCCAGCTCAATGCGCAGCAGGCCAAAGGCAGGGACTCGACGAGATGCAAGAGCTCGCGCTGAGCTTGGTCGCGCCATCGCTAGCCCGGATGGCGGCTTTTCACGTGTCCACTGCTTCACCCGTGGACGAGAGTGATCCAACCGAGCGGGACCGCCTGATAGGTTCGGCGGCACTGCTCGCAGTGGTCTGGGCCAGGCTGACTACGGGCGTGGCGTGAAGTCCACCTAAAGCTTGTCCAGACTGGGCTCGACCGCATCAATTTCCCCACGGTGGTCTGGCAGGAGGTGGAGTACTCCGTCTACGCGATGCGCCAGGCGAGCCGTGGCGTGTGGCGCATCGGCCAGCGTCGCCCGGTGTGGTTGTATCGCCGTCAGATTGACGATCAGTTCGTGACCGGGTGGAGCCCAACATACCCGCGCTCGCCCAAGAGACGGAGGGTGCAGGCCAACTCCGACTGTTCTAACGAAGGAGCGTAGGGAGGGCCCCGCCCGTACGCTCCCTCGGCAAAGGCGTCTTTTGCTGCCTGTGGCCGGGGGACAGACCGGGCCCGAGAGAGGGCTCAGCGGTACGCTACTGGATAGGATGGGACGTTAGTGCCGGGCTGTACCATGAGGTGATTTCTGGTGCCGTCCCACTCGGTCGATTGCCTCCCGTGCGCGATACCGGCCAGGATGAGTCATAATGGGTTATCGTCACGAAAATCGTGACCTTAGCCAAAACCGACTGGGTCCCCCAAACTCCATGGCCACTTCGACTTCAACGCCGGCCATAACCTCAGCCTCCGAGCTAGCCGACTGGCTACTTGCGCGTGGACGCGTGGCGGTCACCTCAGCCGAGGTCGCAGAGCTTCTTCAGATCCCGGTCGATCAAGTTCGGAAACGTCTCAATCAGCAGGCTCGAAAGCAGCGGATCTTTAGCCCTGCCCGCGGCCTCTGGATCCCGATACCTCCCGAATACCGCACCTGGGGAGCGGTGCCCGCGACGTACTTCATTGACCATCTCATGCGGTTTCTGGAGCGGGATTACTACGTCGGTTGGCTGTCGGCCGCCGAGCTTCACGGCGCGGCGCATCAGCGACCACAGGTGTTTCAGGTGGCCGTCAATGCCGCACTAGCGCAGCGCGACTTCGGGCGGGTCCGCCTTCGCTTCGTCACGCGTTCGCACACGAAGGATCTCCCGAGAGTTCAGATGCAGACGCCAACAGGCCAGATCTGGGTGGCGACGCCTGAGCTTACGGCGCTTGACCTCGTCGACCTGCCACGACTGAGCGGAGGGCTCAACAACGTGGCCACCGTCCTCATCGAGCTCGCGCAGGAGCCTAGGCTCAACCCAACGCTTCTCCTTGAGATCGCGAGAGAGTTCCCCGTGGCAACGGTGCGGCGCCTGGGCTATCTCCTTGAGCGGTTCGAGGCGGATGTCGATCTGGGACCGCTCCGCTCCCTGCTCCTGAGCCAGCCGCGACTTCACGATTCGCCTCTCGATCCGCGAGCACCGCTTCGCGGCGAGCGGGTCCCTGCATGGAACGTAGTCGTCAATGCCGCGGTCGAGCCTGACCTGTGATTCCCGCTGCGGCGGTTACCGCATGGAGCCTGAGCGCCCCCTGGCCGACTCGCGCGCAAGTCGAGCAGGACCTGCTTCTCAGCCGCCTGATCGTCGAACTAGCGTCCGATCCCTATCTCGGGGACGAGTTGATCTTCCGGGGTGGTACGTGCCTGCATAAGTTGCACCTGCCGGTTCCCCATCGCTACAGCGAGGACCTAGACTACGTTCGCGCCACCGCCGGTGGTATTCAGCCGCTCACCCAGGCCGTGACGAAGGTCGGCGAGGCACTGGGGTTCGAGGTCCGCACCCAGATGGGTGCTCAGCCCAAGGTGTACCTTCGCACGACCGCAACGAGCGGCGAGGCCCTTCGAATCAAGGTCGAAGTGAACACGTACGAGCGAATGCCGGCTCTGCCCCTGACGCGCTTGACGCACGACGTGCGTTCGGACTGGTTTTCCGGAAAGGCAGATGTGCAGACGTTCGAACCTGCCGAGTTGATGGCCACCAAGATCCGCGCGCTGTACCAGCGGAAGAAGGGCCGCGATCTGTTCGATCTCTGGCTGGCGCTCACGGAATTGAAGCTTGGCGGCGACGCCATCGTCGCGGCCTTCGCGCCTTACCGCCCTCCCGGCCTGACAGCGCGAGTGGCCATCCAGAACCTGCGACGCAAGCTGCAGGATGCGGACTTTCGCGATGACCTCATCCCGTTGGTCGCCATCTGGCCAACGGACTACAACATCGATCGCGCGGCTGAGCTCGTCATGGCCGAGGTTCTTGATCGGCTGGGCTGACCGTTCCCCGTCGTCAGCCGGGACCGTGCCTTAGACATGCACCTTTGAGGGCAGGCCGGATGGGCTGTAAGCTTACATAGCCGAGTTGGCAATCCAAAGGGGCCTCATGAAGACACTGGGCGAACGAATCCGGGAGTTGCGCGAAGAAAGGGATCTCTCGCTTCGCGAGCTCGCCACGACCATCTCTGTTTCGGCTGCGTTTCTGTCCGACGTCGAGCTGGGCCGGCGGTATCCGTCGGACAAGCACCTCGAGGCCATCGCGCGTGCACTGGAGACGACGATGGACGATCTGGGCCAGTATGACACCCGCCCACCAGTTCAAGAGTTTCGGCGCCGAACGCTTTCGGATCCCGAGTTGGGTTTCGCTTTCAGGCAGGTGATGGACCGTAAAGTCAGCTCCAAGGAGCTCTTGGACTTCCTCAAGGGTAGGGACGCTGAGCAGGGCGGGAAGCCAGCGTCAGAGGACGCCGAGTGAGAACGCAAAAGGCACATGCCGGCCCCTTTGCTGAACGCCTCTACGTCGAGCGCCATGAGATCGAGTCCATGGCGTTGGACGAACTCCGTAAGGCCAATCTCCTACCGGATGCGCCGGCACCCACGCGGGTGGAGCGCTTCATCGAGAAGCGGTTTAAGGTCGTTCCCAGCTACGAGGATCTGCCGGCCGGAGTACTCGGATTCACCCGTTTCGGCTCTAACGGCGTCGCGGAGGTAGTCGTTTCTCGGTCGCTCTCCGAAGAGGGCACCCGTGCAGCGGAACGGCGGGTCAGCAGTACCCTTGCCCATGAGGTCGGGCATATGTTACTTCACGGCCATTTGTTCGCATTAGCGCACGCTACCGGGACCACGCGACTCCTCGATGATGACGTTGATGGAGCGAACCGGAAGATTCTGTGCCGCGATGAGGCTCCCTCCTCTAGGGCACCAGCACCCGCGCGGCACGGGTACGACGGCCGATGGTGGGAGTACCAGGCGAACATGATGATCGGGCCGTTTCTTCTGCCCGGCCCTCTGGTGCGCCGAGCCGTCGATGCAATGCTCAGCGCTGGGGGAAGCTTGGGGATTCGGACGCTCGCGCCCGACCGACGCGAAGAAGCTGCATCGCACCTTGCGGACGTCTTCGATGTGAATCCTGCCGTAGCGCGCATACGCGTGGATGAGCTTTACCCGGCCTCTCCTGAGGGTCAGCTGTCGCTGTAAGACGATTTTTTTGCCGACTGTGTCAGCACTGTAAGCTGACACATATGATACGCTAGAACCCAGGGGTGAACACAATGACAAGCAAGCCCAACGGCTACCCACCCGCAACTACGTTGCGACAGACACGCGACCACTCGCGCCCCAATACTGCGCCTGGTCACAGTCAGGTGGGTCCTGCAACCGACGACGGCGTTCGAGGCATCGCGGACAGCCACGCGCTCCCACACACACCGTTCTCGCAGCTCTGGGACAGCATCTACCTCGACGATGACACCAAGGATCGCCTCCTTGCGCAGGGCGTCCTTAACTTCACGCTCCGTCCGCGAGTTAATCCCTCCGAGATCCCGCTGCACGGTCTGATTCTTCTCGTTGGACCACCAGGGACCGGGAAGACCTCCCTCGCCCGCGGGCTCGCCAGCCGTGTCGCGGAGTCCTTTGGTCGGGATGCAGGGTTCCAGTACCTCGAAGTGGAACCGCACTCGCTCATGAATGCCGGCCTTGGCCGGAGCCAGCAGGCCGTTCGACGGCTGTTGGGCGAGGTCGTCGCGGAGCGCGCGGCGCTTGGGCCGCTGATCGTCCTGCTCGATGAAGTCGAAGCCCTGGCGGCTGACCGATCGAAGATGAGCCTGGAGGCAAACCCCGTTGACGTGCACCGCGCAACCGATGCCGTTCTTGCAGGCCTCGATCATCTCGCCGCGGCCTACCCGCGGCTGCTCTTTGTCGCGACCAGCAACTTTCCAGGAGCTATCGACTCCGCCTTCATTTCACGCGCCGACCTCGTAGAGACCGTTCCTCTGCCGGGACCGGAGACGGTAAGGGCAATACTCAAAGCTGCGGTGGAAGCGGTGGCGCATGCATATCCTGCCGCCGCACGGATCCTCACGACGCCCGAGTTCGATAGAGCGGTCGCTTCCTGCCAGGGTCTCGATGGCCGCCAGATCCGCAAGCTTGTGGCGTCCGCCTGCACGTTCGATAAGCAAACGGCACTCGACCCGGGCCGGCTATCAGTCACCGACCTCGCGCGGGCGGCCGAGCGCGCCCGGCAAGCGCTCGGACAGCCAGGCAAAGGAGGCGCCAAGTGACCATCACTGTGGTGTCGAGGCGCGTCGCCGCTACTCCAGCTCGTCCCGCCGCCGAGGCATGGCAGGTCATCACTGACCTCGTCACGATGCAAGGGCCTGCACGGGAGGAGTTGGGGCACTGCGCTGGTATTGCGATGTCGCTGATTGCAGGGGAGGCGATGAGGGACAGCCCGATAGTCCTCCACGGGGTGGGGCCTCGACTGCGTATCTACTGCCTGTACGACGAGGACGCCCTCCTCGGTGAAGGCCAGAACGAGGATGTGCTCTCCTGGTGCCCAACCGACGGCAACTGGGCGATGTCTCTTCCGTGCCCGTCGGACGACCTGTCGTGGGTAGCGGCGTCGTTGGCGCGTGTCTCGTCACGTGTCACTGCCCGCGATCTCGCCGAGGCCGCACCGGGTGAAGGTAGCGACCCGTCCTTCGCCGACCGCGCCGATCTCGGTGGCATCGACCTAGGGGCATTTCTGCGACCATGAGCACTTTCGTAGTAGCCAACCTCTACGTCCATACCACCACCTACATCACCGACAAGATGCTCCGTTCCATTCTCTACATCATTCGCGAAAGCGGGCTCGACCCCTCGAAGTTTGCGAATGACTGGGAGTGGATGGAACGGGGGATCCGGACTTGGCTAGGCACGCAAGACCTGAAAAGGGTGCTGCTAGAGGTCTTCGACCCACGAGACGGTGAACTTGTCGGCCGCTGGGACTTCGACATCGTCTATGGCGGGGACGGCGACGGAAGTATGTGGGTGGACACCGACGCCATCCGCTTCGCGATCCGCAAGGCTGGCCTGTGGCCCAGTCAGTGTGAGTACCGCCTGCTCACCACCACGAACCCGGGCCGCCCCGACGTGGCAGGGTGGTCGCCGACCACCCTCCGCTCCACCGACGGCTTCGTTCGCCACAGCATTGGTACAACCATCGGCGCTGCTGGAGCAGCGACATCCACAGCGTATTGGAGGAGGTCGTGATGCTGACCATCGAGGAGGCATTCGCGAAGTTCAAGCACAGGCAGGAATTGACCACACGCGAGCAAGATGACGTTTCGCGTCGTCACAAGGAGGTCCGGGACTTGGTCGCAGACATTGTGCGCGTCGAGCGCGACTTCCTTTCGGGGTCCTACGCGCGATGGACGAAGACGAGACCGCTGAAGGACGTCGATGTCTTCTGCGTCCTTCATGAGGACGAGAGGAGCTTTCGAAACCAGCACCCGAGCGCAATCCTGAGGAAGATCGAAGAAGGCTTGGTGCCCGTCTACGGTCAGGATCACGTACGAGTCGATCGGATGGCTGTCACGGTCGACTTCGGCGTTGCCGTTAGCGAGGATGACGAGACCGACGATAAAGTCATGAGCATCGACGTTGTCCCTGGGTTCCCCAAGGATGGCCACTTCGAGATCCCGGATGCTGATTTCGGGACGTGGATAGAAACCAGCCCCGAAGCCCACGCTCGCCTTGCCGTCCAGGCGCATGACGCATACAGCCGGGAGTGGAAACCGCTGGTGCGCATGATCAAGAAGTGGAACCGACACAATGGAAGGCCGATCACGCCGTCGTTTCTGCTCGAGGTGATGGCACTCGATCTGCTGGTACCCCCATTCTCTGGAGGGTACCCCTACGAGCTAAAGGGATTCTTTGCCAGCGCGGCCGACCGCATCCACGATGCTTGGCCGGACCCGGGCGGGCTTGGTCCGGCGGTGAGCAACGGGATGACGTTGGCTCAGAAGGACGCCGCAAAGCGAGCGCTGACGAGCGCGGAAGCCAACGTGAGCCAGGCGATCCTTCTGGCTCGCCAAGGCAAGAACGGCGAGGCGCTGCGAGCCTGGCGCGCGCTGTTCGGGCCGCAGTTCCCGCTGTCGTAACTCCGGAGGACCGAAATGTGCAAGGAGTTGGACGCGGGAGCCGCGTCAGGCGAACCGGACACCCGGGCCAACAGACGAAGCGGACCACGGACGGAGGACGAGTCCATCGCGGCGCGCCAGAACAGCCGCTGGAGCATGGTGCTGCTCGCAGCACAGCGGCAGCGTTACCTTGAAGCGAAGAGGTGGCGGAGCGGTCGCTTTTGGTCGGTCGCTGTGGCGGCGGCCGTTGGCCTGGGCGCGACGGCGTTTGCGCCCAGCCTCTTGGTCCTCGTCGGTCCCGTCGGTGCGGTCGTGGGCGTAGCCCAGTGGCTTGCCGGATTCTTGGAACGACGGCATATCCAAGCGGGCGCCAACATTCAGGAGCAGTTCGACACATCCGTTTTCGCGCTGGAGTGGAATCTCCTTGGCGAGAGGGTCGATGCTGAGGACGTAGCGGCAGCTGCGGGGCGTTTTCGCGGAGAGCCGGCGCTACTTGCAGATTGGTACGCTGTTCCGGGCGTCCTTAGTCGGCCCCTTGATGTTCTCATCTGCCAGCGGTCGAACCTCCGCTGGGATTCGGCTCTTCGCTACGCCTACTCGAACGCAATACTTCTGGGTTTGGTGACCCTTGCCGTGGCCACGATCGGGATGGGCATTGTGAGGAACCTATCCCTTGAGGAGTTCATCTTGGCTTTGCTTCCGTCTGCTGGTGCGTTCATCTTTGGAATCGACGCTGTCTGCAGCCATCGCCGACACGCCGCTGCTCAGGGAGAACTGAAGCGGCGCGTAGAAGCGGTATGGCTCGATGCCGTTCAAGGTTCGCGGACAGCAGGCGACGGGCAATTGCGAGCCATCCAGGATCGCATTCACCACCTGCGCACGGCCGCGCCGGTAGTGCCTGAGTGGTTCTATTGGTGGCGCCGCGACGACTACGAACGGCAGATGCGGTTCGCCGTCGAGCGAATGGCGCGAGAGGCCGAGGAGACGCTACGACAGCGGGTTCCGGAGCGTCCCAGTCGACCGTCGGCGGGCACCCTATGATTCGTACAATGTTCGGAAGGTCCCAGAACCTACTTCACCAGATCGAAGCTGACGCGCTCGACTCCAAGGCGGATGTGTTGGCCGCACTTCGGAAGTGTGTTGCGCTTGGTGGGCAGAGTGGCAGCGAAGCGCTTCGTGAGTGGGCAACGCGTGAGCTGAAGGGTTATCACGGCGTGTCTGAACTCCCAGAATACCGGGTCGTACAGGGCGTCCTTGCGCTTGATGGCATCAGTGGTAACTACAAGGTCACGGGACAACAAATCAGTCCGTTCAGCTTGCCAGAGCCAGCGAGCAAGCACATCACCAACGAGGTGCGGCTAGGGCAGCCACTCGCGGAGCTTGTGAATGCAATAGGTACTGCTAAGGCAAGCGGTGAGACCAGCATCAAGTTCGGCCTACCGGGTGGTGCCGATCTGGTGCTCCTCATGAACAGTGAGAACACCAATCCCTGGAAGTATGTGGAGCGCGTGTACTGGCAGGTGTCGGTCTCTTCGCTCGGACGGATCGTGGATGTGGTTCGAACGAACCTCGTGGAACTGGTCAGCGAGATGCGAGCAGGCATGGGCGAGGATGTGGAGGTTCCGAGCAAGGCGGTAGCCGATCAGGCCGTGAACGTGGCTATCTATGGAGACGGCAACCGGCTCACCTTCGGTGGGCTGAACCAGGCCGTGGGCAACCATGCAGCGGCCACAAGTCATAGTGCTTCGCCCGAGAGCGGACTGCGGAAATTTATGTGGTGGGTGGTCGGACTAGCCACGATCGTTGCGGCCGTGGCCGGAGTCCTCGCCCTGCAGCTGGCGTGAATACGCTGGTCACCGACGATCGCGGCATAGACCGGATCTGGCCGACCCGGTTGGCGTTGTCGACTCCGCCGGCGCCGCTCGATAGCCCTTGCACGGGTCGACTGGCTGAACCGCCGAAGCTCCTTTGCTACCCGCCCACTTGAAGCCTTGGGAGTCGCTGCGCTGCCCTACGGGAAGCGACGCGGCTGGACAGGACGGGATGCCCATCCCAGCTCGTGCCGCTGCGTCCCAACGAGCACTCGACTACCGCAGAGTGGCAGTGACGTGGAGCCCGCCCGAGACCGTAGCAAGAGCACATTCGGCCCCTGTCCACACGCTCGGTGCCACCCAATCCGGGCTTTGACAGCAAGCGCCATGGGCCGGCACAGGACACAACAACTCGTCGTGGGAATCGCAGGGCCTTTACCTTTGCGGTGTATTGTGTGCTTCGAATCCCGCACGTCCCCCGCTGTAGCATGAAAAGACTGAAGCTTGCTGACAGCAGGTTAGGCGTCGACTCTCCCGGCGCAGTCAGTCGCGGCAGTTTGGTGTCCCAAACGGTGTCCGAACTGGGATGGACACGGTGGTCGAAGAGGGGATGTGGGCCCAGAAAGCTGTGACGGCAGCTTCGAAGGAGCGACGATACTGTTCTAAAACGGACGGAGAACGGCCTCAGCGCCGCCCTTTCAAGGCGGAGATCAGGGGTTCGAATCCCCTACGCGCTACCAGGCAGACCGCACAGGCCGCCCCACCGGGCGGCCTTTTGTCATTTGCGGCGGTGCGAGCTGCTTGAAGCCCGGGCTGCGCGCTCCGCGCGGCATCCACCGGCCGCTACTTCTTCTTGAGAAGCTTGCCGAGGATGCCTCCGAGGCCGGGCGATTTCTTCGTTGCGGACGAGGACGTCGGGGCTCCGCCGCCGCCGCCCAATCCTCCGAGTATCTCGCCGAGGCCACCCGGCAGCTGCAGGCCGCCACCGCTCCCTCCGCCACCCAGGATCTGGCTGAGGCTGCTGACATCAAGACCGCCGGATGACTTCTGCTTGCCGAGATAGCCCATGATGAGCGGGGCGAGCATCTTCATCAGCTCGCCACCCTTCGCGCCATCGAGCCCGCCGAGGGCCGAAACCTGGGACTCCACGGAACCGGTCTTGTCTCCGAAGACGTGGCCCAGGATCCCTTCGCCCTTCTTCTCCTGGTAGGAGTCGAAGTAGGAGTCGTCGTCGAGGACCGACCCGTCGTGGTCCTTCTCGAGCGCGCTGGCGATGGCCGAAGCGCCCTCGGGCTTCTGGGCATTCTTTGCGAGCCCGGCGAGGATGGCGGGTACGCCCGCCGCGACGGCGGAACTCGCCTGGCCGGGCGGTACGCCAAGTTTGCTGGCGATCTGGTCGATCGCGCCGCGACTTTCGAGTTGCTCCATGAGCGAGCCGAGCAGGTCTGCCACGTGTGGTCCTCCGCCGCGGTTGAGTCGCCCGTTCGGGCAGCCGCGCGGTCACGGTACCACACCCGGCAGGGCGCCAGTTCCCGGGGGCGGGCCCGCGGTGCGAGAGCCCCGGGCGTTTACCCAACTCGCTCGCCGGGGTTCCAGAGCGAACTGCCTTCGGTGTACGCTGCCGGGCGGGGGGCAGACCATGAACTATCGCGTACTGTGGGCAGGCGCCATGGCGGGGCTTGCCCTGCACCTGGGCGGCCTCGCCTGGGATGTCTACCGGCATTCTGCCGATTCCACGCTCGCCCAGCGCGAGGACGTGCTTTCGCTGGCCAACCCGAGCCACCTGATGATCGTGGCCGGC